>JAEEGK010007095.1_pt1 | contig 26761 bp, 16 predicted proteins | sample 8958771 | NCBI WGS metagenome assembly JAEEGK01 (sample SAMN16246547, study PRJNA631951) | gut metagenome | biome: gut microbiome; feature: rumen; material: SC-attached | host: Bos | place: Iran: Karaj | collected 2018-10 | reverse complement strand
GGGTTTGGGGATTGGTGATTGGGCCCAATCCCCAATCCCCAATCCCCAATCCCCAATCCCCAATCCCCACTTTACTTAATTTTTTAATTAAATTGATAAATTAAATCAGATTTTTTAAATTTATTAAACTAATACTTGTAATAATAATTATTGATTTTATTTTAATTAAGGTAATCTCAATACTTGTCCTACATAAATTAAATCAGGGTTAGAAATATTATTTAATTCGACTAAAACGTCAACAGTTGTACCATATTTTAAAGCAATTGCAGATAAAGTATCTCCAGCTTGTACTACATATGTCTTATCTCCTGAACCTGGATCTGGAGTTGGGGTAACAATTTCACCATTTGAATAGGTAGATAAATAACTTTGAGAAATACTATTTCTATTTGATATGGCTGCTGGACTTTGGTCAGCAGGATTCTCAAATTCTAACATAACTTTGGAAGTGCAAGCATAAACATCATTAGAAGATTGTAAAAGGCTTAAAACTCGGGAAAAATCAGTTTTTAATTCTATAAAAAGAAATTCAAGTTGGCAATAAATATCACCTATGTTTCCTGAACAATGATTTAATAAGGCTTGTTTTCTAGTATAATAGGTCCATTGGCATAATCCAAAACCTGCCTGGTCATAGACAAAATTAGTGTATTGGCCAGAATTTACTTGGGCTACATATTGTTCATTAGTTAATCCAATAGAATCATGATAATACCATTCATATATGACACTTTCTACTCCTGATTCACAATAAATATTTCCCATAAGTCCAGCAGCTCCTGCATCTGTTAAACCTTCTTGCTTTAAATAATTCCAAACAATATCTTCATTTTGTTTAGAACATGAAATTCCTATGAAAAGGAATAAACAAAGAATTATTTTCATTTTAATATAAATTAAAATTTTTGATTTGATTTAATTAGTATATTTTATAAAATAAAATTAATAATAATAGTATTTTTATTAAAAATGTAAAAAGAAGGGCACAATCGGGATTGAACCGATGACCTATTGATCTGCAGTCAATTGCTCTACCACTAAGCTATGTACCCAAGTTGATATTTGTATTTTTATTAATGATAAATATAAAAAAATATTCAATTTATAATTTAAAAAAAATTTTTAATTTTAAGTAATTAGTTTTTTTTTAAAATAAAAGATAATTTATATATTTAAAAAAAAGAAAAAATATTTAATTATTTAATTATTTTTTTACAAAAAGTCAAATTAAGATTTTTAATTTCATATTCATTTTTTTTTTAGTAATTTTTTATTTTATAATATTTACAATTATATAAATTAATAAATGTCATTTACAGGAAATAAAAATTTTAAACAATTTTCTCAAAGTTTAATTGGTTTAAAATTAAAAAAAAATAAACTAAGAAATAAAGAAGAAAATAAAAAGGAAGATAATAATAATGATGAATTAGGAAATTTATTAAATAAATTAAAAGCAAGTCAAATGAAAATAAACAATATTACTAATTCAATAATTGGTGATGTATATTTAAATAATAATAAATTAAATACAATTCAAGAAGAAACTAATTTTAATAATATTCCTTTAGCACAAAGTAAATTAATTTCAATTGAAGAAGAAAATGATGATAACAATAATAATTATAATGAAAATAATAATAACAATAATATTAACAATAATAATAATAATATTAACAATATCAATAACAATAATAATAACAATAATAATGATAATAATAAAAAATTTTATAATAATTTTACTAATTTTAGTCCAGTTAAATTAAAAAGTGTTTCTCAAAGTGTTTTTAATAATAAATTTAATCCAATAAATAAAATAGAAGATGATATTGACACGAATGTAGATTTTACAATTATTAATTATTTTAAATATAATGATAAAAAAGCATTTTTAGAAGAAAAAAAAGAATTAGAAAATAAAAAAATTGAAGAAGAACTTTTAAGAAGAAAAAAAGAAAATGAAGAATTAAAAAAAGAAATTGAAGAAATTCAAAAAGAAAGAGAAGAACAAGAAAGAAAAAATAAAGAAAATGAAGAAAAATTAAAAAAACAAATTGAAGAAAATGAATTAAAAAAAAAAGAAGAAGAAGAAAAAGAATTATTAAGAAAATTAAAAGAAGAAGAAGAAGAAAAAGAAAGAAAATTAAATGAAGAAGAAATAAGATTACAAAGAGAATTATTAGAAAAAGAAAATGAAGAAGAAAAAAAAATTCAAAGAATAAAACAAGAAAGATTAGAAAGAGAAAAAAAAGAAAGATTAGAAAAAGAAAGAAAAGAAAAAGAAAAAAAAGAAAAAGAAAAAAAACAAAAAGAAAAATGAGAAAATAAAAATTTAAAAATAGAAAAAAAAATATCAGAAGATGATATTGAAATTCAAGAAATATCAAATTCATATGAAGAAGAAATACAAACAAATATAAAAAATAAAAATAATGATAATAATATATTTAAATCAAAACCAAATATTAGAGTTTATAATGAAAATGAAAGTAAAAATAATATTAATAATGATAAAAATTCTTCAAATGAAGAATTAAAAGTAAAATTAAATTCAGAAACAAAAAAAGAAATAGAAAATATAAAAAAAAAAAATGAAGATTTATTATCAAAATTAAATGAAGATGAAAAAAAAGAAATAGAAAGAGTAATTAATAATATTTATTCTTTTGATACAGATAATCCAAATTTATCAAAAAAAGATTCTTTTTATATAATTAAATCATTAGATAAAGAAGATATAGAAATTAATGAATTAATTAACGATTTTGAAGAAAATGTTGTTAAATTAGAAAATAAAGACATTACTAAAAAAAGAAGAAAAAACTTTTTAAATAAAAATTATTTTAATTATAAAATTGATTTTAATGCACAATTTCAACAATTTATGACTTCAAATAGATTACCACATCCAAATTATATGAATAAAGCATATCAAAGTTGTAATTTTAAAGAAGAATTACCACATATAAATGATAATTTTGAAGATGATATTTTTAATAAAAATAATTTAAATGATAAAATTTTATCTCCAATTAGTAATTTAGAAAATTTTGAAACTTTTGTTTATAAATATTCTTGTCTTGATAATTATAAATTAATGATTTCTGCAAATAAAAATTTTAATCTTTGGAGAAAATGTTTATTTGATGGAAATTCTTTTTATAGAGTTTTTATGTTTTGTTTAATTGAAAATTATATTTTAAATAATAATATTAAAGAATTAGAAACTTTAATTGCAGAATTAATATATGAAAAAAACATTGATTTATATAATAAAAATAATATTGATACAGAAACATTTCTTATTATTTTAGCAGGATTGAGAAAATATTTAAATGAAAATAAAACTGAAAAAACATATGATTTATTTTTAAAATCATATTTATTAAAGAATCAATGTTTTGATAAAGCTTTAATAATTTATTTAAGAAATGTAATATTTAAATATTTAACTGAAGTTTATGAAGAAGAAGAATTATATTATAAAGAAAAAAAATTAAATTATAAAAATAAAAAAATAAATTTAGAAGCAATTAAATTTTTTGGAATTGAACCAGAATTTGTTATATTAAATTATATTACTTATTTATATAATGTTAATTTAAATATTTTATACATTGATTCTGATTTTAATAATCCAAAAGATAATATAATTCCAATTATTGATAGTGAATCTGATAATATTTTAATTACAATTGGCTTTTTTTTTTCTGGTTATATTCCACTTTATGATTTAAATTTATCTAAAAATGAAATTTTACAAAAAAAAATTTCTGAAAATAATATTTCAATTAAACAATTAACTTATTTATTAAATGAAAAAAAAAAATGTAAAATTTGTAATCAAAAAACTAATCAATTAATTTTTCTTCAAAAACAATTTATTATTTGTTATCCTTGTTTAAGACAACATATAAAAGATATTTTTTATAAAAGAGGAGTTAGTTTAATAAATAATAAATTTAATGGAATAGAATATTCAACAAGACCAATTCATTTAGAAAAACAATATTATATTGAAGAAGATGAATTTATTGAAATATTAGAAAATTCAAATATTATAAATCATTTAAATAATATGATTACATCAATTTGTGTTGTATGTAAACAAATATTTAAATTAAATCAATTATCTTGTTTAAAATGTTTATGTAGATATTGTGAAAAATGTTTAATTGAAAAAGCAAATAATGTAACTAATAATTTGAAAATATTAAATAAATATGAAAAAAAAACTTTTAGTAGAAAATTTTGTCAATGTGGAAATATTTTTGATTTTGATGATGCCATTAATTATAGAAAAGATATTACTAATATTGATATTAATAATGCAAAAGAAAGAATGGAAATTTATATTAAAACTTTATGTATGAAATGTTTAAAAACTTTAAATAAATATAATTATGATAATAATAATAATAATAATGATATTAATAATGTTGAAACTCAAAGTAATGAAAATAAAAAAGAAAATGAAGAAGAAAATAATCAAAATAATAATAATAAAAAAGAAAATAATAAAAATAATAAAAATGAAAAAGATAAATTTAAACAAATTGAAAGACAACAAGTAATTAAATTAAAAAAAGAAAATGCAAGTGGAAAAGGATTAAATTATTCTGATATTGATCATTTAATGTGTATTGATTGTTATTATAAAATGAAAAAAATTGAAATGGATTCTGAAAATAATTTAATTGAACAAGATAATGATAATAACAATAAAAAAGAAAAAAATAAAAAAATCAATTGTAATATTTGTTGTAAAAGTCATTATATTGATTCAGATTCTAATGAAAAAAATAATCGTGGTTGTTGTAATAATTGTTATATTTTTTAATATTTTTTAAATCAAAAAAATTTATTTTTTTTAAACTGAAAATTATATTTAAATAATTTTTTTAAATTATGATAAAATTATTAATCAATTATTATATTTAAATACAATATTATATATTTATCTTCATATTTTTTATAAATGAAGAAAAAATGTAAATAAATATTATAAATTTAAATAAAAATTGATTCATTTATTAAAATGATATTAATTTTTTACTTAAGATAAAGATAAAAAAATTCATAAAATGAATAAAAAAATATGAATATATAAATAAGTATTAAAAGAAAATAGAATATAATTTAAATTATTTTTATTTTAAAAATAAGAAGAATTATTTAAAATCAAATTTGTTTTTATTATTTCTTATCATTATTTTCTTGTTTATCATAACAATTTTTTAAATTATTAATTAACTCTTCAATAGTTTTTTCATAATCATTATGTTTATTTTTATTATTCTTCTTATCTTTTTTATTTTCAACTTTAAAAGAATGAAACAATAATTTTTTTTCTAAAATTAAATCTTCTTCACTTAAAGGTTTATCAATTAAAATAACTAAATTATCATACAAAGAATTCATTTCATTTTTAAATTTTTCACTTTCAATTTCACTTTCATTTTCTTTTTTTTTTGTTTTTTTCTCTTCTAAAGTTTTTCTTTCACTAGTCTTATCATTATCAAGAGAATAAAAAGGTTTATTTGCCAATGCTTTAAATAAAGCTAATTGAGTTTCTCTTTTTAAAAAAGTTTTTTTTAAACTTTCAAAATTTTGAACATAATTTAAAATTGATAAAAAATCAGTATCATTTCTTAAAGAATTTAAAGCAGTTTCAAACACTTTATTTTTATTTTTTAATTCTTTTGATGCACAACAACAAAAATATTTTAATATATAAGATTCTCCAATTGTAAAATGTAATCCACTATAAATTTGATTAATATATATTCCATATATTAATTTTAAAATATTATATTTTGCTTTTTTTTTATTTTCTATTATTTCATTTGAATCTGGAATTAAATTTATATTTTGATTTTTTTTTATTTTTGTATTTATTATTTCTTCTTCTTTTTCTTCTTCTTCTTCTTTTTTTTCTTCTTTATTTTCAATTTCGTTTTCATTTTTTTTTAAATTATTATAATAATTGTTTTTTATTGGAAGTAATTCATTTAATTTTTCTCTAAAGAAATTAATAAATATTTTTTCTTTTTCATTAACATATAAATTTTTATTTTCTTCTTCATCTTTTATTTCTTTATTTTTATTTTTTTTATCTTTTTTTATTTTAGAATCTTCATCACTTTCACTTTCTTCATTAATTTGATTATCATTATTATCACTTTTATTTTCATTATCTTCATTATCTTTTTTTTTTTCTTCTTTTTCTTTTTTTTTTATATTTTTATCTTCATTTTTTTCATTATATTTTTCTTTAGAAATTTCATCTAAAAAATCTTCAAAATTTCTTTGAGTTTTATCATTAAATTTTGGATCAACAACATGATAAAAATCATTAATCATACTTTCTTCAAAATCAAATAATTTTCCAATAAGAAAAAAAACACCACCAACAATAATAATAAATTTACTTAATCCTCCAACTTGACCAATTATTTCAAAAATTGTAATATAAGATCTTTCATAATTATTAATAAAATCACTTGATTTAATTGTAACAGAAATAATTTCTTTTTTATCATCATCACTATCACTCTCATCATTATCATCAGGAGTATTTGAATATTTTTCTTCATCAAATGATACAAAAGTTTCTGTTTCATTTTTTCCTCCTAATTTTTTTGGAATAACACTTTTAAATGATGTTAATGAATTTATTTGAAAATATGCATTTAATTGAGTTTTTACATTATTACCAAATGAAGTATATTTCCAATCAATTACTCTTACTATTGGATTCTTTTTTTCTGTTTGATTAAAAATTGATGATACGTAAATAAAATAAAATTTATAATTTGATATTATATTTTCTATATTAGTATCGCAAGTAATATTATTATTTGAATTAGAAAAATTACCAATAAATGCTTCACTTTCAATATTTTCATCATATAATTTCCCATTAACTAAATTTTTTAAATCATTATAAGGTGGAAAATTTGTTAAATTAAATTGAGAATAAGTATTATCACATTTTTTAACACTAATTTCAATATAAGACTCATTTTCATGTGAAATTTGAATAGGTGAATAAATACAATAAACTTGACTTAAATTATAATTAAGAAACATTGAATCTTTCACATGAGGAACTCTTTTACAATTTGAGTAAAATAATTGATTTTTTTCTCCTTTATTATAATTATAAACAATAATATTAAATATTGAATTATTAATTTTAACCCATTCATTTCCTTTTTTAATTCCAAACATAAATTGTTGATAACCAAAATCAGTTCTATTTTTAAATAAACTTGGTAATTTTCTATCATATGAATCATTATCAATATAAATTGAATTACTATTTATTTCATCAAAAAATCCAATGTAATCTGGTATTAAATTATATAAAGGAGATGGAGATTTACTTTCTGGAACATTTAAAACTGTTGGTGTGTTCATTTTTGTTATATCTATTATGAAGAGAATTAAATATATTATTATTATTAATATTACAAAAATTGAAATACATACTCCACAATTTGTTGGATAATAAAAACTGTTTTTGTATTTAAATTGAATTGGTTGACCATACATGTCAAAGTATTCCATTTTTTTTTATTTTATTTTTTGTTTATTTTTATTTTTTTTTTTGTTGTTTGTTTTTTTTTTAAAATTTTTTTTATTTTGAGAAATAAATATTAATTTAAGTAAGATATATTATTATATGAGTTATTATCTATTAATAAGATAATATAATGATAATAATAAGTTATTTTTATTTAGTATAATAAATAATTTTATATTTAATATTATATATAATTTTTTGTTTTATTATTTTATTAAATGAATGATAATAAGAAAAAAAAAGATTTTGATATTGAAAAAATAAAAGAATTATCATATGTTAAAGATGAAATATTTAGAAAATATGATTTAATAATGAAATTATATAATATTTATGAAAATGATATTGATAATGCAAATGGAATGTTGAATGAGACAAAAAATTATTTAAATCAAATCAACAAATTTAAATAATATTTATATTTATAATATATTTTTGTTAATTTATATTGAAAATTCTTCCTTAAAAAAAAATATTATATACAATACATAAACAAATTGATTTATTAATTTAATTTACCTTTTATTTTTATATCATTTCTTAAATTACTCCAATTAATTTTTGTAAAATACTTTTTAACTTCTAAATTATTATTTTTATTATTATTTAAATTTATTTTATTTTTAACAGATCTTGATGTATTAAAATTAAAATCTCCATTTTCATTTGAAGATATTTTAATTCTTTTAGTTGGTGATAAAGAAATAAATGAATCTAATTCTTTATTAATATCAAAAGCATTATTATAAATTGGTTTATTTATATTTATTTTACTTATTCCAAAATTATTATTGTTTATTAAATTTTGAGAAGAATTTTTCATATTAGAAAGAAAATGATTATTTTTCTTCAAATTAAAAGAAGGAGATTTTTTTAAAATATTACTTCTTAAATTATGTTTTCTTCTTAAATCATTATCAGAAATAAAATTATGTAAATCTTTCATACTTCCACTTTTAAATATTAAATTGTAACCAAATGCTAAATCTTTATTATGTATATTTTTTGTTTTAATAAAAAAAGATTTAATAGAATCATCAATTGTTTTATCTGTTAAACTTCCATTTGGAGAAAAATAAATAAATCTTTTTTTATTCTTTTCAGGAAAATTAAAATTTATCATTTTTTCTACTTTTCTTAATAATTTAGAAGTATTTGATTTAATAATATTTGTAGACATTTGATTTTTATTACTTTAAAAAATATATAATAAAATCTTTAAAATAAAATAAAAAAAATAAAAAAAAAATAAATTTTTATTATTTTGTATAATTAATATTTATTATTTATACCATTGAATTATATCTTTTTAAAGCTTTTAATTGTTCTTTTTCTATTTTTTGACTTGTTTTTAATGCATTCATATAATTTATTTTTGATTCATTTTTTCTTTTTTCTAACATTTTAAAATCAAACATTTCTTGTTCTTTTTGAATTTCAAAAGCAATTGAATTTGTTTTTTGTAATAAATTAATATTATCAATAAATAAATCACCATTTGTTTTTAAATTTAAATTACTAAATTTTTGAAATATTGGTTTTGATTTTGGAATCATTTTTTTAAATCCATTTATAAATTTTAATTCTTGATTACATTTTTTTAAATAAAAATCATTTCCTTTTATTCTTTTATTATTTTCTTTTTCATATTTTATTTCATTTTTACTTCTTATTGATAAAATAGACATTTCATTTTTTATATCATTATTATTTTTTTCTGATATATCAAATTTATTAATTGTTCCTTTTGTTGAATAAAAACATTCTTTTGTAGTTATATTAAATAAATTTTTATCAATAATTTTATTATCATTTTCAACTTTTATAGTATTAAATTTTATATTATTATTATTTTCAATATCTTTATTTATTGTATTAACTTTTATAAAAGAATTTGATTTTAATTTACTTTGATAAGAAGTGTTAAAAGGATTCTTATTACTTTTATTTTCATAATTAAAAGTATTTCTAAAAATATTATTTGATGATTTATATTTTTTATTTTTAAATGCATTTTTATTTATTAATTTATTAATTAAATCATATTTTTCTTTAATTTCTTTATTTGGATTTTTAATTTTATTTCCATTTATTATTTTCATATCTTTATTTTCTTCTAACATTTTTTTAAAATGTTTTAATGCATTAATAATATGTATTTCATCATTATTTATAAAAATTTCATTTTTCTTTTTATAATAATTAATAGTTTCAATTACAATTTTCATTAATTTAATTCCATCATTTTTTTTTAAATCATAAGTATTTAAATCACAAGTTAAATAATCTAAATTATTATTTTTATCATTTTTTTTAAAATATTCTTTTACTTTATTATTTGAATAATATTTTTTTAATATTTGAATTAATTTATTTTGTTTTTTCTCAGAAAAATCTATTTTAGAAATATTAGAAAAAGGAGGAACAATTGGACGAGGAAATTTACTATAACCTTTAAATTTATAAACAATAGGAAAATAATCAATAAAATTATTTTTTTTAATTTCTGAATTATTAGTTCTATAATTAAAATTATTATTTTTTACATTATTTCTTGAATGAAAATTTGCAAATCCAGTTATATTAGGAAGAAATTTTGTTTTTTCATTTCCATATATATCACATAAATAATGATTATTTTCACTATCACTTAAAATTAATCTTCCATTATCTTGATTATAACATATATTTTTTATAATTGACATTTTGATAATTAAATTTAAAAAAAATTAATGAAAATAAAAAAATCTAATTTGAAAAAAACTAAATAATTAATTAATTAAAATAATAAAAAAAACTAAATAAAAAAAAACTAAAAAATGAATTAATAAAAATAATAAAAAAAATTAATTAAAAAAAAATATAAAAAAAAATACTATAAAAAAAACCTAAATAAAATAAAAAATGTCAACAGAAGATATCACAACTGAAAATTCAGAATTAGAAAAATCAAATAAAGAAAATGAAAAAAAAGAAGAAAATGATAAAAAAGAAGAAAAAAAAGAAAAAAAAGACTTAACACCAAAAGAATTATATACAGAATTACTTTTAATAATAAAAAACTTCCTTTCAGAACATACAGTTTACGAAGCGATTCCAGGAAATATGAAAATATTAATATTTAACAGTGAATTAAATATATTAGAAACAATATATGCAATGGTAAAAGAAGACATTTATTGTTCTTTAGTATATGATTCATTATATAAAAATTATATTGGAATAATTACAATAAGAGATATAATGGAATTAATAAAATATATAAATGATAAAATAAAAAAATATAATGGAACAATAGTAAATACAAATTTTTTTATAAAAGAAATTTTTTCTAAAAATGAAGTTCAATTAAATTCATTATCATCAATTAAAGAAATATCAGAAATAAAACCAATAGCAAAAAAAAGTTTTGGTAGTTTTGAAAGAATAAATGAATTAGATGAAGAAGGAAGTGATTCTTCATTTGAAGGAGAAATTAAAGAAAAACCACAATCAAGTTCATTAAAACAAGGAGTTGATTTTTTTAAATCATTAAATTTAATTTCAATTAATGATTTTTATAGAACTGTTAAAGGAATACCAATTCATAGATTAATTTCAAAAGCAAAATTAGTTTCTGTTTCTTTAGATAATAATTTATATGATTGTGCTAAATTAATTAAAGAAAAAAAAACTCATAGAATTATTATTGAAGAAACTAAAGAAAAATTAAGTGAAATTAAACCAGAAAGTAATTTATTACAAATTAAAAATAGTCATTTTATTAAAAATTATACTGGATTTATTACTTATGAAACTATGTTTGACTTTTTTATTCAAAATTATTATGGTGATATGAAAGAATTTAAAGTTTTATTAAATGATATTATTGATATTAGTACAATTGCAAATAAGTTAACTTATAAATTTAATAAAGATGAAAAAGTTTTTGTTGTTTTTGAACAATGTTTTCTTAGAAAATTATCAATTATGCCTATTTATGATAAAAATAATGATGAAATTTTTGGATATTTATTTTTAAAAGATTTAGTTTATTTTTTTATGAAAGTTGGTATTTTTTTTACTTTAGATGATACTGTTGAAAAATTTTTAAATCAATTATATGAAGGAATTGATAATGAGAAACCTTTAGGAAAAGAAAGAATTAAATATATTAATATTAAAAAAGAAAAATATACTATGAAACAAATTTTTGAATTACTTAATGCTAGTCCTGAAAAAAAAATTATTGTTAATACTGGTGATGATTATAGTTTAATTACTTTATCTAATATTTTTAAATCTGTTATTAATGTTAAAGAATAAAAATATTTTTAAATTAATTTAATATTATTATTATTTAAATAAATCAAATTATTTTGAGTAATTTTTTAAGTAAATTTACATTTTTTAAAATTTTTATTTTTATTTTATTTTATTTTTTTTTAAATTGTACTTTTTCATTTTTTTTTAATATTTATTATTATATAATATTTAAAATAAATTTATTTATTAATTTTACAATAATAATTTAATGTTTATTTAGAAGTTAAAATTATATTTTAATCATTAATATAAAAATTAAATATTTATTTCTTCCTTTATTTCTTTGCAAATATGAAGAAATATTTAATTTAATAATTATTTTTTATATTTAATTAAAAATAAAAATTTTTTATTTTATTTTTAACAAAATTAATAATTTTATTTATATATAAAATTTACTTATCAAATGGAAAACCCATCAATCGATGATTTATTAAATTATATAAACGATGATTCAAAAGGAGCAAAAAAATCAAAGAAAAAAAACAAGAAAAAAAATCAAAAACAAGAAGAAGAAAAAAAAGAAGACCCAAAAGAAGAAAAAAAAGAAGAAAAAAAAGAAGAAATTGCAGCTCAAAAAGAAGAACCAAAAATCGAAAAAAAAGAAGAACCAAAAGACGACAAAAAAGAAGAACCAAAAGAAGATCCAAAAGAAGAAAAAAAAGAAGAAATAGAAGATCAAAAAGAAGACGATAAAGAAAAAGACGAAGACGAAGAACAAAAAGAAGACTCTCCAAAAAAGAAGAAAAAAAAGAAGCATCACAAGAAAAAAAAGCACGAAAACGAAGAAGGTCCCCGTGAGAATCCATATAGAAAATACACAAATTGGAAAGAACAAGGAATAGAAATAAACAATAGTCGTTTTCAAGATAATTCCCAATTTCGTTTAATAGGTTCCTGGAAAGAAGGTGACTGGTCTCAAACAAATTACCCAACAAAAGACATAGACGAATTATTCCCAGATAAAAATTGGCCAATTGGAATATTACAAGAATACACAAGTGAGTAAGTTTAAATATATTTATATAAAAAAAAAAATTATAGAAATATATGGAGAAGTACAAATAAAGAAAAAATAGAAATGGAACGTTTACGTAAATATGATATTGACTCAATGAGAAAAGGAGCAGAATGTCATCGTCAAGTACGTAAATATGCACAAAGAATAATAAAACCAGGTCGTAAGATGATAGACATATGTGAAGATATAGAAAAAATATTACGTTTCATAACAAATCAAAATACAATACATTGTGGTCAAAGTTTCCCAACAGGATGTTCCCTTAATCACGTAGCTGCACATTACACTCCAAATTCAGGTGATGAAACAGTATTAGATTATAATGATGTATGTAAATTTGATTTTGGAACACATATAAATGGTTTTGTTATTGATACAGCATTTACAGTAGCATTTAATCCAATGTATGATAATTTATTATTAGCTTCTAAAGAAGCAACAAATACAGGAATTAAATTAGCAGGAATTGATGCAAGATTAGGAGAAATTGGTGCTGGAATACAAGAAGTTTTAGAATCATATGAAGTAGAAATTAATGGTAAAAATTATAAAATTAAAGCAATTAAAAATTTATGTGGTCATACTGTTGGACAATATAAAGTACATGCTGGTAAAAGTGTTCCTATTGTTAAAAAAGATGATAATACTAAAATGGAAGAAGGTGAAATGTATGCAATTGAAACTTTTGCTTCTACTGGTAAAGGATGGGTTACTGATAAAAGTGATTGTTCACATTATATGATTGATGAATATGCTACTGGAGAAAAAATTAGAGGAGATAAACCAAGACAATTATTTAATCATCTTTATAAAAATTATAATACTCTTGCTTGGTGTAGAAGATGGCTTGAAGAAGATGGATTTAAAAATCATTCTTTAGCTTTGAGACAATTAATTGATCAACATTTAGTTAATCCTTATCCACCACTTGCTGATATTGATGGATGTTATGTTAGTCAGTTTGAACATACTTTTATGTTGAAACCTACTATGAAAGAAATTTTTACTGTTGGAGATGATTATTAAAATTTAAGTAAAGTTAATATAAGGGTTTTTTTTTTTTTTTTTTGGGTTTTTATTTTTTATTTTTTATTTTTTTTTTTCTTTGAGAAAATATTTTTTTATTTATTTTTTATGTTTTAATTATTTTTCTATTTTTTTTATTTTTTTTATTGTTTTTTTAAAAGTAATTTTAATGTTATTTATAAAGTTAAAATTAGTCATACTAATAATAACATATAATTTTTTTTTGTAAAAATATAAATTAAAGTATTTCTAAATTTACTTTATTTATTTAATATTTGAATTTGTTTCATTTGTAATATTGTTTTTTTAAAATTATGTGAATTAATTGGACTTTCAAAATCAATATTAATACTACAAATTTGTTTTTTATTTTCATAAAATATAATATTTAATAAATTACCATAATTATTTTTTTTATTAATTGAAATTAATGTATCTAAAGGAATTGTTTTAATTAATTTATAAATTAAATTATCATTTTTTTCATTAAAATCTTCTTTATAAAAAAAAATTCCATTTAAAGAAACAAAAAGCATAATTGATTCTTCATCATAAATATCATTATTTAAAATTTCTTTATTATTATTTTTATTATTATTATTATTATTATTAATTATATTTTCAGTTTTAATTGAATTAATAATATTATTATTTTCATTTTTTTCAAAAATATTTTTTTTACATAAACAAGTAAATTGTGCAATAGAACAATCAATTAATATTTTATTAATATCATCAATATTTAATTTTTCTTTTAATAAATTTAAATTTTCATTAATTTGAATATTTCTATTTTTTTTATTATTTTTAATAATATTATTTTTCCCATTTTTTTCTTTAAAAAAAAATTTAGAAAAAGAATTAAAAACTCCTTTTTTTTCTTTTTTACATAAAATACAATTTTTACCATGTCCAATTAAAGAAAGATTATATTTAATACAATATTCATGAATATCTTTAAATCCACCATAAGCATAAGAAATATATTTAAAATTATTATTAATCATTTCTTCAATTATTTTTTTAAATTTATATAATTCTCTTATTTTTCTTTTATCACTTTTAACATTATTAATTTTATTTATATTTAATTCTTTATCTGCTTTTGTAATTATTCCAACACAATTTTTATTTACTTTATCATTTTCAGAATAAAATTCATTTTCATATTTTTGAAAATAATCAGTTTCATTAGAAATTATAATAAAATGATAATTATTTTTATAATTATTATCAATTAATTTTTTAATTAAATTATTTGGAAAATTTATATCTTTTTCATCTTCTTCATTTAAACCAAAAGTCATTGGTAAAAATCCAGAAAAATTATCTTCATTTTCATTTTTATTTTCTAATAATCTTAAATCAATAATTATATATGAATTATTTTTAAAATCATTTTTAATTAAACATTTATTACATTCTTTTAATTTTTTATCTTTTTTATTTTTTAAATTAAAATTAATACATTTTTCATTACAACAACCAATAATATCTTTATAACAAATAGATAAAATTTCATTTGGAAAAATTGGTAAAACAATTTGATTTTGAGGACAAAATTTTAAATATAATTCTTCTAATTTTTCACTTTTACAATTAAAAATATTTAATTCATTTGCAAATATTCTAAAACTATAAGGAGTAATACTATATAAATCCATTGCTAATTCTAAAATATTATCAATCTCATCACAAGAATTAAAATTTAAATTTGTTAATATTCCTGGAATAATTGTAATATCATTATGTTTTAATATTTTATCTTTATTATAAATAATAAAAGCAATCATAAAAAAATGAAGTAATAAATTATCATTAAATAATATTAATTTATCCCATAAATGATATATTAAATTTAAAGAAGATTTATTTGAAAATAAAGTTAATATCCAAGAAGTTGCATAAATTTCAGGAGTAATTAATAAAAAATCAAATAAATTATATATTTCTGGACAATGATATTTTAATAATAAATTTAATAAACTTAAACTTGATTTTAAAGAAAAAAAATCTTCTTCCCAATAATAATTTGATAAAAATTTATCTATAAATAAAGTAAATAATTTATATATTCTTTTAAATGAAATATTAACTTTTGCTTTAAGTAAAATAAAAGTTGCTACAATTTCATTTAAACCTTGTTTATAATCAATATTATTTTGTTTTAAATAAAAAGTTACAAATTGAAAACAATAATCTTTAAAACTTGGTAAAATAATTTTTTCTTTTACTTTAGTTCTATCAATATCACCAATTATTAATTTTTGTGTTTTTGGATCAGGTGGATCAATACTTAAAATATCACTATCTGTTATATTAAAATTATGATAAGGTAAATTTGATTCTGATAAAATTTTTTCCCAAGAATTTATTTTTTCTTCATTTATATTATAAAAATTTTCTTTTAAAATTTCAGCAATTTTTTCATTATTTTCACTTGATGTAAAATTTGACATATTATCTTTTTTTTTAAAGATAATATTTTTAAATATTTAAAAAATATATAAAATTTATTTTTTTTTATTGTTATAAATAATTTATAAATAATATATTTATAGAAATTTAAATTTTGCTTTTTTTTAATCTAAATCCATACTTAATTTTACTTTTTCAATAAAACTTAATTTTTCATAATTTTTCTTTTTTTCTTTTTCATATATTTCTTCAAAGTTTAAATTTAAAGGAGGTATAATTTCTCCATTTTGACTTTTTGCAATAAATTTATAATCAGAATTCATTTTTATTTTATCTTTAAAATATAATGCATCTAAATCTTTATAATTTTTTTTATTTAATTTATCAATTTTATCTTCTTCTTCTTTAATAATAATATTATGATTATTATTATTTTTATTTTCATTTGAATTTTTTTCTCTATTATCAATTGATGATGAAATAAATGAAGAATTTGTACTTTGACTTAATATTTGTTCTTGATTAAATAATATTTTTTGTTTTAAAAAATCAATTTCTTTTTCTTTTTCAATTATTCTTTTATTATTATTTTTTTTTTCTTTCTCAAGATTAAAAATTTTATTTTTATATAATTCATTTTCTTCTTTTAATCTTCTATTTTCTTTTGAATAAGTACAAATTACATCATGTATTTCATTAAGAATTGATTTAAATAAATTTTGATTTTCTTCTGGTAAAATTTCAATAGTTTCTTGAAAAATATTTTGTATAATATTATATCTTTTATTTTTATTATAAGTAACATTATTATTTAAAGAATCTTTTATTTTATTTTCAATTCTTTCAAATTCATCTTTTAAATTAATAAATTTTTCAATATCTTCATTTTTACTTTTTTCATTATTATTTTTACTATTAATATTATTATTAATATTATTATTATTTATATTATTAATATTTTTAATATTTGATCTTCCTGAATCATTAAATAATTTTGGTTCTTCAAAATTTTTAGAATTATTATTATTATTTTTAATAAAAGTAATACTTATATTAGTATTTGTATGAGTATGTTTAGGAAAATTATTTAATAAATTTTGTCTTAACATTTCTCTTGAATTTCTTTTATTTTCTTCAGTAACTACATTTTTATTTGAATAAGAAAAATTAGTATTAACTGGTTTTTTTCTTAAAGGAATTTTTGAAATATTTAAATTTTTTTTTTCTTTTGATTTATGTAAAAATCCTAAATTCATTGTTTGATTTACTTTTGAAATATTTGAATCTGTTTCAACTCTTGAAAAAGAATTTGATTCTTTTTGATGGAAAGAAATTCTATTTTTTAAACAATGTTTTTTTGCTTGATGTATAAAATCTCTTATATTTAATTTATTTATATTTGTATTTGTTTTTTGTGATATTTCTTTTACATTTAATGAACGGTTATTTTTTCTATTTCTATTTTGATTTAATTTTTGAAAAGGAGATTTTGAATTTCTTTCTTTTCTTTTTTTATCTTTTGATAAGGATTTAGTTTTATTTTTTATTTTCAACATATTATTATTTTATTATTTATTTTATTTATTTTTAAAACTATAATTAAAAAAAATTAATTTTGAAAAAAAAATAATAAAAATTTAATTATAATAATTAATTACATTTCATATAAAAAATACATTTCAAAAAAAATATATTTTTTACTTAAAAAAATTAAAAAAAAAAAAATAAACTAAAAAAAAACCAAAAAAAAAAAACTAAAAAAATGACATCAATCGACCAACAAATCCAAGAAATGAAACAAAAGCTAAAACCATACGGAACAGAAATAACAATCCACAATTTCCAAATAAAAAACAATTACCGTGAGAAATTTTCGGAATCCAAAGGATTAACATTTTCAATATTTCGTAAACTCCAAATAAACAAATCCAAAAAATCCAAAAAATCAAAAGAAGAAGACTCATCAGAAATAGAAAAAATAACAAATTTCCAATGGGCAGGAGAAGGTAACTCATATTCAAATCGTATAGTCTCAGTAACAAACAGAGGAAATTCTTACGTATTTAACTCAGAAAATGGTTCCTTAATATTTTCTCAAAATTTCGGAAGTGGAATATTAAACACATGTGCAATTGAACAAACAGAAAATCAAATGTTTGCAGTTGGTGGTTTTGACGGTGCAATAAATTTAAAGAATATAGTAATTAATAATGAAAGAAGAGATAATGAAAATGGTACTAAAAAATTTACAGGTCATCAAGGTGGAGTATCAGCAATTCAATTTATGAATACAGCATTTATGATAAGTGCATCATTTGATAGTGATTTAATATTATGGGATATAAACTCACAAGGTAAAATAGTTAATTCATATAGAGAACATACAAGTGAAATTTCTGGTTTAGATGTTAATGAAGTTAATGGTAATATATTTGCAACAGGCTCAGGTGATACAACAGTTAAAATTTGGGATATTAGAGAAAAAAAAGCTTGTGTTGTTACTTTCCAAGGAAGTGATTCAAGTATTAATTGTGTTAAATTCCTTCCTGGGAGATTAAGCACTCTTGCTGCTGGAAGTGAAGATTCTACTATTAGATTATATGATTTAAGAGCTGTTAGAGAATTAGGAATTTATAAGAAGGATAATAATGATAATAATAGTGTTAATTCTATTGGATTTAGTAAGAGTGGGTGTATATTATTTGCTAGTACTATTGAAAATTCGGTTATTTCGTTTTGGAATATTTTCGGGAAGGAAACTCCGTTTTGTAAATATGAATATAATTCACCTTTTGGTAGTGTTGGTATACAAAGGACTAGTATTAATTCAGATAAAACGAAAATTGCGTTTATTGATAGAGATGAAATTGTTATTATTAAGTAAATTATAAATTTTTTTTTTTTTTTTTAATTTTATATATTGTTTTTATTAAGTAATAATAGTAATTTTTATTTTTTGAGATTTTTAGTTTATTTTTTTTTTAAGGATTAAATTTTTTTTTTTTTGATAATAATTTTATTTATAATTATTAAATAAAATAAAAAAAAAAAGAAATGTCATTAACTTTAACAAAATCTGAAATGTTAGGAAATGTAGAAATATATAATGATATAATAAATAATCTTCCAATAGGAATAATAATTTTGACACAAGAAATACAATTTTCAAAAAAAGATTATATAATATCAAATAGTAATCAATTAGGAAGAAAATTATTATCAATTCCAAAAGATAATAATATAAATCAATTTATAAAATCATTAAATAATTATCAAGAATTTTCTTTATCACAAAATAAAAATGAAACTTCTCTTTATAATCATATTTTTGAAACTAAAGATTCAAGTAATAAAACATTTATTCATAATAATAATATTTTATATATTAAAGTTAGAAGAGTTAAAAATAATATTTATGTATTAATTGATAATTATGAAGATGAAAGAAAAAATATTCAATCTCAATTTGTTAAAAATATTGGATATCAATATTTATTAACTTTATATCATGAAATAAATAATCCTGTTAATAGTTTAGTTTCAACATTAAATGAAATTGGATTAAATTTAAATTCTAATACTTCAAAAAGAATTGATTTACTTGTTTCTCTTATAAGATTTTTTTTAAAAAATTTTATTTTATATTTTCGAATTTCAACTTTGAATTTAAAAGACAAATTATTAAATTCTCATTCTACAATTAATTTAGAAACAATTTTTGAAAGAATATCTGAAAAATTTTCAATGTTATTTGAATATAAGAGAATATCACAAAATGAAAATTTTACTCTTTTATCAAATAAATGTGCAAATTTTGATTATTTTTATTTTAAAAATTTAATAAAAATGATTTATATATATTTTTATAAAACAATACCAAAAGAAGGAAATTTTTTAGTAAATGTAGAATCAACAAATGAAAAAAATATATTAAAAATAACATTTTCAAAAAACAAAATAAATGAAAGAACAAGAAGTTATTCAAATGCAGAAATAATAAATTTTGAAACATTAAATGTATCAAATTTATCATCAAAAATACAAACTCAAAAAATGACTGAATCAATAATAAAACAATTAATAGAAATATTAAAAATACAAAGTGAATATAATTTTGATAATAAAAATAAGTATATAATATTATATATTCCAATTGATAATGAAATGAAATTTGGAAATGAAGAAGAATTAGATGAATTAAGCGCAGATCATTTAGATTCAATGAGATTATTAATAAGAAGTGTTACTGCGCCGACTGTAGATAATACTTCTAAAAATGATATATTTGAAAATGATATTAATTCTCAGGATTTTAGTTCAGAAGATTCAATTTCAAATTCTAATAAATCAATTAATTCTTCTGATAATAAAAGTAAAGATAGTAAAATTGAAAGTAAAAATGAAAGTAGTGAAAATGAAAGTGAATATTATGATTTAAATGTAATTAGTCCAAATAGAAATAATAAAAAAAAATTTGGAACTTATCAAACTAATAATAAAGGAAATTTTAAATTTAATAATAGATTAAGTAATGGTTCAAATATTGATATTATTAAAAAAATGCAATTAAGAAGAAGAAAAACTGTTCTTGAATTATTAAAAAAAAATTACTTTAATAAAGAAAATGTAAATAATAAATTTTATTATAAATATTTTCGTAAAAAAATAACATCAAATAATAATTTAATTGAAAAATTAAATAATAGTAGACATCATTCAATGTTTCAATTAAAAAATAAGATAATAAAAGAAAAAGATATACAAAATGAAATAAAATCAGAAGAAAAAAAATCACTTAATAAAACATTAAGTTCAATAACATTAAATCAATATAATATGAATAAATCAAATATTATAAAAAATAATTTAAATATAAATGAATATAGATTAAATTTTATAAAAGAAAATCCAGTATTAAAAAAATGTTCAGCTGATTTATCAAAAAAAATACATAATGAAATAAATTCAAATATGAAAATAAATAATATAGAAAATATAAAAATAAAAAATAATACAACATTAAATATAAAAAATCCAATTGAAAAAAAAGAAAATGAAAATTGTTGTAATGATGTAATGATAGTTGATGATGAACAATTTAATGTAAGTTGTTTATCAAATAATTTAAAAAAATTAAATATTTTATGTGATTCATGTTCAGATGGAATTGAATGTTTAGATTTAATAAATAAAAGATTAGAAAAAAAATGTAATTGTTCAAAAAAAAATTATAAATTAATATTAATGGATTTAATTATGCCAAAAATGAATGGAATTGAGGCAGTAAAAAATATTCAAGAAATGGTAAATCAAAATAAAATTGATGATAAATATTTAAATGTTGTTTTTATTAGTGCAAATGTTGATCAAAAAGATAGTTTAATTGATATACAAAAAAAATATCCTGTTGTAAAAGGATTTTTAACTAAACCTGTTAAAATAACTAAAATTAAAGATATGTTAAAAAGATTCTATTATGAATAATGTATTAGTTTTTCATTTTTTTTTATTTTTGTCAGTTTTTTTTTTATTAGTTTTTGTTAGTTTATTTTTTATTTTTCGTTTTGGAAATTTTTTTTATTTTTTGATTCTTGTGAATAAATAAATATATATAATATTTTATATATATTTTTAATTTATAATTGTATTGTTTTGTTCAAATGATTTATATTTGTATTTTTTCAATAGAATTTTTACATGAGTTAAAAAGTGTTTTTTATTTAGATAATTCTATTATTGTATATTATAAATTTTGATTAAATGTATAATATATGTGATAAAATAAACTAATTAAAAAAAAGTAAAAATAAAAAAATTTTTTTTTATTTTGAAATTTTACTATTAATTATTCTATATTTGTTGTTATTTTATTTAGTTTTTCTGTTTTTTCATTTTTTATAAATTCAAGAAATATATTTTTTATTTCTTTTATTCCTTTATTTGAATAATTAATCTTCTCAAATTTTCTATTTATTTTTTTATTTTTTAAAATTAGATTAAGTTTATCAATTAAATAACTTTCATTTTTCTCATTAATAGAAATTAAAAGAGATTGAACAAATGAACAAACATTATTATCTAATAATTTAGTTACAACAAGTATAAAAATAAAAAAAGGTTTTGAAAAAATATTTTTATTAATTCTTAAAATTGAATAAATAATTTGAGAAAGAACATTTTTACTTTCTATCTCTTCTTCATTATTAATTGAATTACAAATATAATAAATAACATCATCTCTAAAATTAATTAAATTATAATCTTTATCATTATTATTTTTATCATTAAAAACTAATTGTTTATCTTCTAAATTATTATTTACAGAAAATAAAAAATCAAATAATAATTTATAACTTTTATAAAATTTGTTATTATCTTTATTCTCATTTAATTTATTTTTTAATTTAATATAAATATTTTTTGAACTTAAATCACTAGGAACACATTTAATAAGTGAAAATGAATAATTTAATAATTCTTTTCCATTTATTTCAATTTCTTTCTTTTCAAATTTTTGTGCTTTATTTTTTAAATCTTCATAAATTTGATCATAATTTTGTTTATTAATATCTTCATTTAAAAAAGATTCTATTAAATCATATAAAATAATATATTCATCATCATATTTTTTATTATCCATTAATGAATATATAAAAAAAATAAACAAAATTTTTTTAATTTAAATCATAATTCAAATAATTAAAAAAATTTTTTTAAAAAGCTTAATTTTAAATGGAAAAGAATACTCAAATAATAAATAAATTAAAACCCAAAATTTCAATGAAAGAAATAGAAAAAATATCATATACAAAATTTAATAATAAGTTTAATTCAAAAAGTAAAGAAAATAACATATTAGAATTAATAATGGAAGTATTAATATTTAATAAAGACTGTCATTTAGTAACAGTTTTTAAAGATTATATGATATGGGATTATATAGACGAATTTTTAAAAAGATATTATAATAGAGAAGAAGGAAAAGATAGAGTTCCAAGATATGCACATTTTTATAGAAATTATTGTAAATTTTTTTGTAGACCAACTTTTAGAGATTTTGAAATTAATGATATTATACAAGATCATAGTGAAAAAAAAGCAGAATTATATTATAATCAAAATTTTAGAAAAAAAAATGATAAAAATAAATTTGCTGATGATGGTTTATTTGAAGATGATGAAAGTGAAAGTATTCATGTTTCTAAATCAAAAATTGAAAAAACTATTTTTAATAAAACTATTAAAAAAAATATTGAAGATACGAGTTTATATTCTGAAAAAAATGAAAGTGCATTATTTTATTTAAATCCTGAAAAAGATATTATTAATAATAAAAATATTTTAAGTATTAGTTCTAATAATCAATCCATTATTAAAATTATTGATGATTTTAATAATAAAAATTTCTTTGATAATCAAAATCAAATTCATATTATTTATCAAAATAAAACAATAATTAATCAAGATAATAAAAAAGATGATGTTAATATTAATAAAGATAATAAAAATAAAGATTTTAGTAAAATTAATAAAAAAGATGATAATATTAATAAAGAAATTATTGTTAATCAAGATAATAAAAATCAAGAAAGTAATAAAAAAATAGAAAATAAAAAACAAGAAAGTAATAGTAATCATAAAGAAAATAATAAAACAGAAATTAAAAGAAAAGAAACAAAAACAGAAAATAAAAGCTCAGATAAAAAACAAGATAATAAAAAACAAGAAAATAATAATGATATACATGATAATAGAATTAAAGAAATTAAAAAATTAGAAATTAAAAGCCATCAAAATAATAATAATACTAATGTTAATAATACCAATAAAAACATTAATAATAATAATAATACTAATAATAATAATAACAATACAAATAATAATACTATTAATAATAATAATAAAAACATTAATAATAACAATAATACTAAAAATAATAACAATAACATTAATAATAATAACACTAATACTAATAATATTAATAATAATACTAATCTTAATAGTAATAACAATAAAACTATTAATAAAAATAATCCTAATCATATTAATATAGAATCAAAAAAACAAGAAATTAAAAATGAAAATCAAATAAATAAACCAGTCCCATATTATAAATTTAATACACACATTCCATCAAAAAAAAATAGTACATTAACTTCTTGTACATCTTTATTAAAGAAGAATAATTCAATAAATGAAAGAAATAATACAGAAATTAAAAAAAACAATACTCAAAATTTAAATTCAAATATTAGTAGATCAAATAATAAAAGTCAAATTCAAATTATAGAAAATATGAAACATATGTATATTAAAAGTAGAAATGTTCCAAATATTCAATTTTATACTAAAAATGATACTCAATTTAAAAATTATGATTTATTAACAAATAATGGAAAAAAAATTACAAATTTAGTTAAAACTCAAAATGTAGAAAATTTATTAAATAAAAATTCAAAAAATATTTATTCAATTGATAATCTTTTAAATAATCATAATTATAATAAAAATAATTATCAATTACATTCAACTAATAATATTCATTTTTCTAGAAAAATGCAAAATAAATCAGCAAATAATAATAGTAGTACAAATTTTTTAAAAAATAATTTGAATAAAACAAAATTAAAAACTAATTTTTCAAAAGAAAGAAGTAATTCAAATAATACAAAAATTTCACCATCAAAAGGAAATTTATTTTTAAATAAAAATGAAGAATTAGTAAAAATAACATTATCATCTTTATTAATGAATAATAAAGGAAGAAATAATAGTAATAATTTAAAACAATTAAAAACATATAAAGTTAATTCATCAAATAAAAATCATTCAAACCATTTAATTAATAATCATTCAAATAATCAATTTCAAGAAATAATATCATCAAAATTAAATAATAGAATAAATAGTAATGAAAAAATAAATGTAAATATAAATAATAATTTAAACAATTTAAATCAAATTTTAAATAATAATAATTCATTAAAAATAAGTAGAAATAAAGGAAGAAATATTGATTTAATTCCAAATACTTTTTCACATCAATTTAAAAGTGTTATTTCAACAACAGATAAAAAAATGGTATCTAATACTTTTATTAATATTAAAGGAAAAAGTCCAAATAATAAAAATATTAGTCAAGGAAAATTGAATAATAATATTTCAAGTAGTCAATTAATTAAAACAATGGGTAAATTAAAAATTAATAAACCTATTCATTTAAAACAAAATTCTGATTATGATAATTTTAAATTTAAAAATAAATCAAGAAAAGGAATTGGATATAAAAAATAATAAAAAAAATGAATAATAATATATATATAAAATATAGAAAAGAAAAAAGAAAAGTAAAAAAGTTTATATTTAAAAATTTATTTCTTTTATTATATTATTTTTAACTATATAAATTTATTAAATTTATTTAATAAATTTTTTTTTAATAATATATTTTTAATATAACTAAATATGTTCAATATTCAAAATCAAAATACTTTTCCATATAATAATAATATTATTCAATCAAATATTCAAATGTCTCAAAATAATTTAAATAATTTAAATAATAATGACATAGATAATAATATTAATATTGATGATCCAAATTTAAATTTAAAAAATTATATTCCAGAAAGAACAATATTTTCATATTATAATTCAAATTTTTTATCAGATGCAAATTTAAAAGGAAATAATTTTTCAATTCCTTGTCATAAAATAATATTATCTGCAGCATCAAATTTTGTAAATGAATATTTAAAAATTTCAAATGAAAAAGATATTCCAATTCCAGAATTAATTGAATCAAATTTTGCAAAATCTTCTCCAAATGAAGCAATTGATATTATTTTAAAATATATTTATTCAAATCAAAATATTGAAGAAGTAAAAAATTTAACTAATGAAAATAATATTTTTACTATTTTAAAATATTCTCATTCTTTAGGAATTTTAAATTTAAATCATTATTTAGAAGATTTAATTATTCAAAATCATATTAATAATGAAACAGTTTCAAAATTAATTAATGAAAGTATATTATTTGAATTACCAAAATTAGAAAATGAATGTGTTAATTTTTTATCTAAAAATTTAGGAAATATTATAAATAATTCAAAAGATGATATTTTAAATTATGATTTTGATACTTTTAGAAATTTAGTTTCTTCTGAAGAAATTGATACAGAAGGAGAAAAAGAAATTTGTGATTTAATTAAAGAATATATTGAAATAAGGAGAAATTTACCTTCAGAAGTTAAAATTGATATTAATATAAATCAACCAAAAATTGAAGAAAAAAAAGAAGAAGAAAAAAAAGAAGAAGAAGAAAAAAAAGAAGAAGAAAAAAAAGAAGAAGAAGAAAAAAAAGAAGAAGAAGAAAAAAAAGAAGAAGAAGAAAAAAA
>JAEEGK010007094.1_pt1 | contig 26762 bp, 34 predicted proteins | sample 8958771 | NCBI WGS metagenome assembly JAEEGK01 (sample SAMN16246547, study PRJNA631951) | gut metagenome | biome: gut microbiome; feature: rumen; material: SC-attached | host: Bos | place: Iran: Karaj | collected 2018-10 | reverse complement strand
GAAACGGATCTGAGCACAGATGAAAATTGTGGTTCGTGCCATAATGTTTGTGATCCAACCGGTAAAAATGCGACCGATTTCAAATGCAGGTATTATGATGAATCAGCTAAATATGCATGCGGATATGGCATTTGTTATACAGGATTCGGTGATTGTGACGATAACATGAGCTCCGGTTGTGAACAGGATGGTTTGCTTTCGGATATCAATCATTGTGGCTCATGCGATAATCAATGTGCCGGCGGAAAATGTGATAATGGAATGTGTTGTTTCCTAAATAAACAAGAAAATAGTGCAATTCGAATGGGCGAATGCTGCGATAATCTTGAATTGTGGCAATATAAGCATAATATTTGGATCTTTTGCTATGGTGATAACCGATTTGGCTGTTTCGATAAAGAGTCTGCTGATGATTTGAGCGCATGCTGGAAAAAGGTCAAGTAAGACTTTCACTATGTTATATCAACCGGGGGGATAAATACTTAGCTGTTTTGTGCGTGGCTAAGACTGCGCCCAGGTATTCATGTATCATCGTTTAGCGTGTATGGCTGTCCCGATATGCATGGTATATTATTATCGGTTATGCGCCCAATTCAGCCCAGAATGGGCGATGAGAGTTCAGCCCGGGGGGCAGCGTAGCGAAACCCCGGGTAATGGCAACACCAAACATCATTAGCCCTGAATGGGCGACAGAATTAATCGCTAAAAATATATCGTTCGTCATAATCGATACCATACGCTTCAAGAAACGATTTGTATTCTTCCGAAAAAGTCTTGTTCGTATGATGTTTCTCCTGATTTTGTATGTATTCGATGGTTTTCGTGATGACAGACGGACTAACGGAAAAAGCGCCATATCCGCTTTGCCATGAAAACGTTTGATATCCATCACCAATTGTCTTAATCCAACGACTGTTTTCGGTTTTGATGGTTTTTATGAATTCAGAAATGGATTGTATTTTCCGGTCTAAATTGGCCACCGCATTCCGCTCTATTTTGGCCAGCTCGAATCATACCACAGGATCGGGGAGTTTGGACTGTAAAACGCGGTGGGATTCGCCGAAAAAAGTGAACAGGAGTGTATCCTGGGCGAGGCGGTCGATGGCGGCGTGAGCCATCTTCTCGTCACGGGGTTCGGTGAAGTCTGAGAGCCATTCCTTGATGGTGCGGTTTGAGGTCAGGATGAGGCTTTTCTTTTCGTAGCAGTAGTCGGTGATAAAGTCGAAGAAGAGCTGGATGGTGTCGGGATCGCGGGGGGGATAGCCAAATTCGTCGATGATGATGAGGTCGAGTTTGGTGAGGCGTTTGTTGAATTTTGCATCATGGCTCGCTTTGGCCGTGCGCAAAGCCTGAATCAAATCGGGCATCCGATAGAAGGCGACTTTTTTGAGGAGTTTGCATGCCTTGATGCCGAGGGCAATGGCGAGGTGGGTTTTGCCGGTGCCGGGTTTGCCGTACAAAAACAGGTTGTATCGGTCGATGACGAACTGGCACTCGGTGAAATAGGGCATGGCCACCGACGTCGGGGCTTGGACTTCGGCGAAATCGAAATCGGCGAGCGTTTTCAGCTCGGGGAAGTTTGCGGCCTTGATATTGCGATCAATGGCCAGCGCATCCCGTCGGTCAATTTCGCCTTCGATGAGTTCAATCAAAAAGTCGCGTTTCTCACTTTTTTTACTCTGAACGGCCTCGACAAACGGTTCTCCCAGCCTCAGCCGCTTGCACCATGATACTGTTTGACTGGATGATCTGGTCATAATGCTCCCTGTCTGAGTTGTATGGCGTCAAATCATACAAAAGCATGGATTCCGTGGTTTTGCTGGGCACGGTCAGACACGCGATGCCGTGTTTGTCGCAGAAGCTGATCATCGCATCTGCACGCGCCGCTGGACGCACTGACTTTACGGCCATCTTGAGTTCGTGCAAAATTTCCCGGCTTTCATCATTCACATATTCATTATCGCTTTTTTTAATCCGCGCCCGTGGACGTGCGGCCAGTGCTTCGGCATACATCGTGGGATCAAGCGTCGTTGAGCCGAGCTTGTATGAACGCCGATGTGTACAAATCAACTCCCCGGTCAATTCATAGATTTCGACATCGAACGCGCCAATTTTGACGATGACATTCTTTCGCGGATGTTTGTCAGACACGGAATATCGGCATCCCTTGGCGGTAATGAGTGCGCATTTGTCGGTTTTGTGCGTTTCGGTCAATCGACAGTCAAAGGGCTTTTGCGGCAGGGCAATTCCAGCTTTCTTTTCATTCTCAAACAATTCTGTTTTCGGTACGCCCATCAAATAATGCTTTTCATACGCATCATCCATACAGCGGGCGAGCAATTCCCGGTTATATGCCCTTTCATCCTGAATATGAGGATATGGTGAAAAATACTTTTGTCTCTTTGTATCATTGGCGTGTTCGACCGCGCCTTTCTCCCATCCGCTTGCCGGATTGCAAAACTTATATTCAAAGCCGTACCAAGATGCGAAATCCGCATATTCCTTCGTCGGCACGGCTTCTTTGCCCTTGCCGCCGACCATCAAAACCGCCGTGGAGGCATTGTCAAATAATATAATTCGTGGCACGAAGCCGATATATTCAAATATATTCCGCATCGCTTCAAACAAACATTGCTGATTCTCCGCCGGAAACGCCTGCACGAACGACACGCCTGATTTCACAAACGTCATTGTGAATTGATGCCCATCAATCAGCCGTCCTCGCCGATAGTATTTCACGTCGCAAAAGTCGATCTGTGCCTCACCGAACTCATGTTCAAGCGGAATCCGCGCCAGCCGTGGCTCGTTTGTCAAATTGCATTTATTCTTCACAAAATCATAAAAAGCCGTCTTTCTGACGGTCAATTCTGGATGTACCGCCCGAAAATCGCGCATGGCTGTTTTGATTTTTCGCGACTGCTTGCCCATGTCTTTGTTGAGCAACGCCTCAATTTCTTCTTTGAACGGGTCAAACATGGATGCCCGATGCCGTTTCACCTTCACCTGCTCCGGCAGCTTGTTCGCGTACCGCCTCACCGTTCGTTCCGGCACCCCCGTCTTTTCGGCAATCTTCGCGTATGGCACAGGGCAAACCGAGTGGCGCGATGCCAGAATCTTCTGATGTTCTTCGCGTGTTACCTTGTGATTTTTGCCCTTGCCCATGCCGCACCTCCCTGTGCCCGAACACATCATCGACCAGACACCGCGCCCGGTCAAAAACTGGCATTATCACTCGCCAAAACGGTTCACGAAAGGCTTTAAATGGATGTCGGGAAGTGTGGGGTTATCTTTTGGTGCGCGTGCTATCTCGCCTTGCTCGATACGCACTGCGCGTTCGGCTATGCGCGTTGCGCATACGCCTCACAAACCATCATTATTTCATCTGCGGTTTGCCGATTGCGCTTGCCATTACGCCGTATTTCGACAGCCTCGCATTCTTTGGCCAATCGCACAAGCTCAGAATTTGGCCGTTCAAACAGGCACCATCGGTCACATTGCCGCATGATTTCGACGCAGAACGCTTGCGCATCCACACGCCCATCCTGATAGGTTGACGCGGCATCAAAGCCCATCTTGACCGAACACATATAAGGCGGATCGAGTATCACAAACGCCCCCGATTCTGCCCAATACCGCGCCTCGTAGGCAGTCATTTTGTCATCGATGATCACAAGCCCCTTTGTCCACTCATCGCACGCAGAAGGGCACACAGGCGCACCATTTGGTATGAGGTTGCGTAGCGTCTTCGTTCCTCGCAGCCACCGCCACGCAGTCTCATCGTCTTCGGCATCCGAAACGATGGCCACGCACTTTGCCCGCGTTTCATCATCAAATCCTGTGTATTCGACATAAGACCGTTTCGGCGCAATCGCCTGTAATTGTTTCAATATATATGCCGTCTGCGGTGCGGCATTCAGCCGCCGTCGGTAATCGTGGCCATAATCGTTCGTGATGACGGTCAAATCAGGCCGCGTGTCTTTGATCACTCTGGCCGCGCTAAAACTTCCACCAAAAGCATCAAAAACGCACCCGCCCTGCGGCAGTTTCGCGGCCAGAATCTGCAATTCTCGCCACCATCGCAACTTCGAGCCGATAAACGGCAATGGCGGCCTCTGATAGCTTCGCGGATGTTCCATCATTCGCCCTCATTCAGGATTTGTATATTCTCGAAATACTGAATCACTGCATCCATACGCGCCGCGCATATTTGGTATTGCGTGTTGAGTTCAATCAGTGACATGAGGATTTCGCCATTTGTAGAATACTTCAATTCCACATCCGAACACGGCTGCAATATGGCTTCAGATGGCACGGCGTATTCAATCTTTGTAACTACCACACGGTCGGTCGCACAGCCGCTCATGCAAAAGCTCGCACAGCTCATCAGGCACAGGGCTGTTGTACCAATCCCGGCTTTCCTCATCCTTGATGACGGTTTCAATAATTTCATGGTTCAATCCCTCGCTTTTATGCATGATGGCTTCGACATTTGTACAATAGGTTTCGACGCTTTCCCTTTCTGCCTTTTCTGCCTTGAGCCGCGCCGTCATTTCGTCGATCTGCGACTTTTGTATATTTGCCGTTTCAGTGAGCAGTTCGATCTGTTCATTTAGATCGTTGATCTTGCGGTTGCGCACCCATTCTCGCCCCACAACGCCCACAACGGCCACGATGATAATGACGGCATATAATATATATTCTGTCTTTATATTAACATTCATCGGGACACCTCCGCGCAAGGCGCACTCGCTCCTTGAACATCACCCATCCGATTTCGTGTATATCACCCGTGATTTCATTGGTATCCTTGCCCACAAACGGCCTCGGGCACCATTTGCCCGTCACATCGAAATGCCGAACAATATGATCCTGCGGAATATCATATTTGTCGGCCAACATGGCCACGAGCTGTGCGCCGTCCTGAATCACCTTATCGGTAAAATACCAGTCTCGGTCTTTGACCGAATGCGTGCGCGTGTTCCGCTTGTGTTCGACCAAATCCACGCCCAAGGCGTTGGAATTACATGCCGCGCACTTGTTGCAATTGTCATAGGGGCAGTGCCAGGCCGCGTGTTTCTCTTTCACGGTCTGATAGATCGCATCATCGCCCACCAGATAATGCGTCGAAACGGCGCGTTTCCATGTCTGCATAGCGATTGCCGTGCGCTTTGCGCATCCCTGCGAACCATAATCGCCCGTGTAATGCACGATGATCCACGCAATCTGGTTGTGACCGCGATACCCAAATCGCGATTTCGTCTTGCCGTCTTTGGGATCGATGAACGTCCGCTCTTTGATAATTTTTTGTACAATTTCCATGACCGCCTCATAGACCGTGGCCGAAATTGGCCTCAGTCAACATACCGGAGGCAGTTAAATGGTGCGTCTGATGCGCCCGCTAATCGGTCACTGTTTCGCTTTTCCATCATCCACATCGACAGTGACTTTCGCGTCGCCCTTTGACGCCTCGATCTTCCTGATGCCGAGTGACCAGCCTTTGGCCGCCGCTTTCTCCCATGTGCGAATCATAATATAGATCCCGCCAATGATGAATGATCCGGTTATGATTACAAAACGGATATTATTTTCGATATGGCTAAAATCCAATACAACGCCGACGGCCATCGACAAGAATACGACGAGTACCGCGAAGCGCAACGAAACAAACTTTCCGAATATCTTTGATTTGTCCATGATGGGAAGTACAACTCCAAATATAACCATGAATACAAGCATGATGGTGGCTGCGGGATAGGCGTCGATCATTTCGCACCTCCGTTGAACAAACATGCCGAAAGTATATACCGCCCCGCCTCCAGAATGATATTGTCGATATCATCTCTATGATTTTGCATAATCCAGTCCGGATATGAGTTTTCGGCATAAACCGGCAATGCGATGCCACTGTCGGTCTTGCCATAAGCGAGCGTTACCCTGCCTTTGCGAATACCAAAGTATTGTTCCGGGGGTTCCGATGTGCCAAAATATGGTACATCCGCGATATCGGTACCTGCGGTTGTACGTACCATCTGAGTTTTGTGTATCGTGCGCCAGCCGTTTCGGCCATAAATATGAAAGTATCTTCGCACGCTTTGCCATTCGTTTGTTGGCGCATTAAAAGCCTTCATGCGGCCCGCATTCGGGGCCGTACCATAGATGGTTAGCGACTGCCCGTCTTTGGAATTGCGCACGCCGAACATGCGCTTTGCAGGTTTATCGATAAATGGCGACACGCTGGAAATGTTTCGAACAAAACGACGGATGCGCTTGTTTACCTCGCGCTGCCATTTTCCAATGAGCTTTTGGTCAATCTGGCCAATTCGATTGTATAAATCCGACAGTTCATTCATGGTTTAGCCAACACGCTGCAAAAGCACCGCACCTTTAATTGTCCCGCCATAATAGCCCCAGCACATCATTGCTGCATATCTGCCACTCGGTACGTAAAATTGAGAAGCCTCATAAGCCCCAGTGCCGCCATTCCATCTGGCAATATAAACCTTTGAGGCAGGTATCGAAATAACATCGCCGATGTCGATGGTTGGATGGCTTGGGTCCAGGATGTCATTCAAATTGCCATCCCCAAACGCGTAGACAATTCCACCGTTCGGGACTTTTAGTACTCCATTGTCTTTATATGGCGCAAGGCCTGGTATTGACACAGCACCGAATACTTCAAGATCTGCGCGCAGCGTTGTATCGAGAGTGACATCAATGGAACCTGTAACAGTCATGTTCCCATCGACAGACGTATCATCGTTCACTTCAAGCGTGCTCCCAACAACAAGTGAACCATTAAATCTTCCATTCCCAGATGCGTCTAACTTGCCGTTCAGATCAATACTGTCGCAGCTAATGTCGCCGCCCACACTGAAAACAACTCGATCTGCGGATAAATTTGGCCAGGTGAGTGTACATTCCAAGATGTTATCATTGTCTTGCGTGCGAATGATCTGCGAGAACACAGCAACATCTTCATCCTGGATGTTAGATGCACCGTAAATCTTCAGCTCACCGCCGACAATCACGTTGCTATTCATTCTCGCGTCGCCATCCAGTAACATCGTTCCGTTGATCTCGATATTATTCGATAGAACAACTTCACCGGACACGCCCAGGCCTCCGCCTACTTCAAGCCCGCCATGAATGATTTGTTCGTTGCTCACATCAAAGTTTGCTGTGCGGATGTAAACCGTCCCTCCATTTGTGGCGTCGGCTTCTATCCGCATATCAGGTGTTTCACTCGCGATGAACACAACACCATGTGCCACATCTTCGTTCTGGAATCTTATATGGTCAAAGCATTCCATGGTTTCATTGATTTCCAATGTGTCATCGCATCGCACGATCCCCTTGAACCTCTTTTCGCCAAGGATTATTTGAGGTGCATCCCCCACACCAGCATCTCCATCGGCATGTGTCGTCACCGTGCGTTCTTTCAATCGTTCAAAATCGCCAAGCGAAACACTGGCCGCCGATGTGACTTCGACAAGGGATGCATCACCGATGCTCAGGTTAAACGCCACCTGCACCGAAGTGGATATTTCGCTTGTTGATGGGATATAGATGCTGGCATCAGGATCGGACTGTGCAAGCACAACGACAGCATCATCATCCGATTGTGTCGATAATCGCGCCGTGATGGCAACGGTTTTGACAGTCTTTGACGTTGCCTGGTTTGTAAATTCGCCAATGATACGTGCGACATTATTTGTGCACGCTGCGGTTTTAATGTTTCCTGATGGACCAGTGAAATCTGATGTTTCAACAAATCGCAAAGTGCTTTCGTCCATGTAGGTTTCGGACGATAGTATTGCAACAAAAACGATTCTGTTTGCACTTGATGCCTGCGCAATCAGTCCCTGTCCTGATATCGTTAAAACAGAATTTGTGAAATCCATATTACATCCCTCCACAAGCAAGTGGTAGTCAGGCGTTTGTTCCGCCGCTTAAATATATTGTTGTCCTATCGCCAACTCCGAGACCATCAGGCAGCATTCCGCCGAAAACAACGCGATCATTATTGGCATCATTCAGATTGGCATTGGTGATATCACTGGCATCAAATAGCCGTGAGCTCATACGATAGGTTATAATTCTATACCTGGTCGCAGTATTGCGGATGATATCGACGTGTAAGTTATTGCTGTCAGTTCCGGAATTTACGGCAAAAACGATCAAAGTTCCATCTATACCATCAATACCTGTCGCATAACCGGATGGCGGTGTACACAATTTATCTGTGTCATACAATGCCATCACATCGCCGATGACTGACGTCGCATGTGTTTCGGTTCCGCCTTCATAATAGAATGTGAATCCATCCGGCGTCGTAGTCGTATGCCCCAATAATTTCAAACAATCACTAAACCGTTTGTAGTTAATTTCAGAACTGACTGCGGATATATCAGCAACCTCAATTCGATACCTGAATGGATCACTTAATGCATCGTCAATGCTGGTCGAATCTGTATTTAACAGCGCATTCACCATCTCGATGACCGCGCCGACGGTCCCGGCATAGCGCGTCCACGTTCTGGCATTTAATATAATATTCTCACGCGTTGCCCTGGGCAGGTCCGGATAATAGGGAATTACGCCCAAATCGTCGGCAATCTGCGCCAGTTCGTCATCGCGGCACGCGGCCAGGGATGGTGCTGAGTTTTCGCATGGCAGTGCATCACATCTGGATTCAAGCCTGCGAATGAGTTCATCCACGGCACCGCACAAACACTCCATGAAGGTATTCTGTGCAAATCGCGGTAATAACAAATAGGAACGGCAATCAGACAATAACATAGCTGTTCACGCTCCATTGAATCATTCTGAAGGATTCTGTTTTCCCTGTTTCGAGATATGTATACATTGGATCGGTTAGTGCAACATATTCAGTTTTTACGCCGTTTTCATCCGGCATCTGTGCACGCCGGCAAAGTTCAGACAAGTTAAATGGTTTGCCCAAATGTGTGGTCAGATATTCGACATACTCGGTTATGTCTTTTTCAAACTTTGCGCGTCCGGAGATGGCATTTTTCGCACTCAATCCAACGATGAATGCAGGGTAAATCATTGTGAGTTCTGCTTTAGAGACTTCGACTGTATCGCATACTGGTTTCCATGCATCATCTGTCAGTGCAAGGCGCACTCGCTCCAATATTTCGTTTTCGACATCGGGATCGAACTCGCGTATCAGAATGTATACTTTCGCTTTACCTGCTTCCCATCCACTATCAGGATATCTCAGGCAATAGGCATCGAGCACGCGTGCATCCGCCTCTTTGGCGCGCTGTTCATAAGCCGCTGCAGGCCCGCCCGCAGACACAGCCGAACGCTTTGCAATAATATATTGCCGGTAAAGTTCATCGCCTTCGTCGGTGTATGTAAATTCATCTTTTGCGCCGCCCGAGACGGTTGTATTGGAAACACTCAAAACGAGCCCCGGCATTGGTGTCAATATATTCGTGATTTTGCCGACCTCGATATTGTTTTCATCCAAAACATTCTCGTTGTCATATCCGACGAACAGAATCGGAACGCCTTGAAGGAAAGGAACCAGCGCATCTTCGACAATTTCGGCCGGCGTGAACTGAATCCCGTTGTCATCGGCAATGATGAACTGCCCGGGCACGAGCGCGACGCTGTCATCGACTTCGACATTCACGCTGCATGAAGCATGGATTGGCCCCGGCCTTGGCAGATTGAACGTCTCGCCCAGCGCATCGAGATATTCACCCGTGGCCGTTGACAGATATCTTTGTTTGGCCTGTGCGTTGAATTTCTGTACAAGCACCCCGAAGATGTAAGCAATCACGGCCGAAATGGCGAATTCATCCGAACCGATCTGCATCTCTTTTCCCGTCGATTCCCGATAATATTGTTTGATCAGGTCAAAAACGGTTTCTGTGCTCATGTCGTTGATAAAGTCCATATCATACTCCCTCGGTTCGGACGTTGTATTCTCCGTTTTCAATCTCAAATTTGGTTAGTTTCACATTCGGATACCATCTGGCCAGTTCCAGCGTGACCTGTGACTTGCGCAGCCGTCCCATCTGATCGACGATGCCGCCCAGTCCGAACGACCGAAACAAACAATGCTCGCCCGGTCTGCAATTGATCATATTCACAATACATTTACCCGTATCCATACATCACCTCATAACAATACATATTTCGCGGGTTTGCTCTGTTTTGTATCGGTTTTCTGATAGCTTTCGGCGAGTTCGAGCGAAATCTGCACGGCCGAAATGATATCGACGGCATCCACGGCGAACGAAAACGACACGCCGCGCACACAAAACGAACCTTCGCGCACCTCGTTCCAATACAAATCGCCCGTCCGGCCCGCAATCCCCTCGAATTGTTCGACGATTTCAAACAGGTTGATGTCAGGTGCCAGCACATTGCGCGCCACCTGCAATGTCACCGTCGCCGTTCGCGCCGTTTTCTTCCTGCGCCGCGTAATCGATTGCGGCTTTTTGGAATAATCGTATGCAAAACGGCTGTCGAGCTGCAGACCGGCACCGATGGACAGCTGCGCCGCGCCCACAAATTCGATCTGGTTTTGTTCGTCGATGTAAAAGCCGTTTTTCATGATGATTCCTTTGCGCGGGCTATCTCGCCGGTGAGACGTGCTTTGATGGGGCTCGCTTTGAGACGTGCTATAGCACGTCTCTACAGCTCGCCTGCGCGGCTATCTGCGATACGCCGCGCATTTTTTACATGGGCGTTCCCGTCGTCATGGCTGTGGTTGCCACAGAACCAGATGCCGCAGCAGCCACAATGGCAGCAGCATCCACAGCAGATACCGTCAACACCTGATGTACGTGATTCTTTAGTGATACAGTCGTAGCAATGACATCGCCAGCTATCGCTTTGATGTTTCCCGTTTGGGATGTGATATCTTTGGTCACATCCAATTTATCACGCATCGTTACGGATTTAGTGACATTCAAAGTATCTTTCATTGTGACTGCCTTTTCTACGTTCAGAGTTTTGCGTATATCTATGTCTGCATCCATGAAGTACTGGAAATCGGCATCATCCTTGCCAAACATCGCAAATCCTCGCCCGGTGACTTCATCCAGACAGCCGAAAAGCACCGAATCCGCCGCGATATTGCATTGATTGGGCCGAAGATATGGCGGCAGATACAGCGTGCCGCGAATGGCCGCATTCATCTGCGATTTCACCTTGGCCATAAATGCCGCGCCCTGGGCATCCTCGCCCGTGAGTTCGGTCACGATGTAGAATCCAAGCTGCATCACACATCCCCACAAAAAAAAGCCACCTGCATGCATAACAGTGTGGCTTTGTCTGGTGGCAGTTTGCGCCGGATAAATTATCCAATCTGTCGGATTTCGAGCCTCATCACGTTCGACACGTAATCCATGACGAAGTAGTCGACCACGCCGACGACCTCGCCCGTGTCTTTTGGGATGGCGACCTGAGAATGATGTCTGACGGCATTGTCCAGGTCGCCCGAAACGATGAGATTGCATGCGCGGTATTGCGCCCAGCGCAGGCACTGTTTTGACCAGGCTTCATTCCCAGACCGAAACACCGATTCGACTTTGAGCACCTCGCCGGAATTGTCGCCATCGGTGAATTCGTTTTCGCCATCGCGCCACACAATGCCCGAAATCAGTTCGTCCATGCCGTCTTCTTCGATGGTCAGGCCTTCGAGCGTCTTTTGGGCGTTCGCACTTTCGGGCACAAAGACAAATGTGACCTTGCCCAGATGCGCCGAAACGAGGAATCCCGCCGACAGCTGCAGGGCTTCGAGTGCGTCCATCGGCGTATCATTCAGTCGGTAGTAATCGACATGGCCATGCACTTTGACATCGGCATCGAGCCCGAGTTTGTCGCACAGATACCCGATGATGTCGGCCAAATCGCAATCCTCGAATGTCTCGGTGAGTATCTGGTTTGCGGCCTCGGTGTAGATCGATCCCGACAAAAGCAGGATGCTGTCGGTCAAATCCGCCTGGATGATGTGATAGGTGACATCCCCGAGCGGCAGGCCCAGCGTAACCGTGGCCGTCTTTTCGTCGACCAGCGACTTTAAAAAAGCCTCCCGGTTGACGTTGTTCCTGTCCGAGCCCAAACACAGCTCGATTTCGCACGCATTTGGCGTCACGTTCATTTGTGATACGGTCACGCTGTCTTGCACGACCAACGTTTTGCCGTTCACTGTGAGCGAGATTTTGGGCATTGGCAGGGATTCGGGATCGAACTCGAGCGAGCGTTGCCGGACGACTTCTTTGACACACTCGACGCCGCTCAATGCCAGGTCACAGGCAATCGAGATCGGCGCGGATGTCGAAAGGTCGGTCACGCGGGTTGTGTTTTTGTTCGTAAGCGCGAACTTCAATTCCGGATAGAGCGGATAACCGCCCAGCGTGACCGGGCCCGATTCGCCGTCTTTTTCGACGGGCAAATCATCGAGAATGCCATACCATTCGTTGAAATCGAGCCCCATGGCCATGCATCGGGCCCGCGTGACTTCGACCTGTGCCGAGATTTCGGCAGGCTCAAAACCGCGCGATGAGACATAGCCGCCCGTGTGTTCGACGGTCTTTGCCGTCTTGCGCATCGAAATGCCGGTCACGAAGACAAGCGGAATCTGTATCGAAGCCCATGATAGATACTGCATGATGTCACTCCCATGGCGCCTTGATCACGTCGATCTGTGTCGTGATGACTTCGGGAACGGCCACATGCTCGCCACCTTCGAACATGACCACGCCTTCGAGATTGCGGCTGTTTGCCGCGCAAAGTTCGTCGCACATAAACTCATCGCCATAGACTTTGTAAGCGATGCTGTCCCAGGTGTCGCCGTTGGATGCAATGTATGTTTTCATCAGAATACCCCCATGCGTCCGGCTTTGAATGCCGCCTTGCTCATGGCGCGGCTAAAATCACGGCTCGAAACGGCCTGCGCCAGACTGAGTGCCGTCGTTTGGTTGCCGCTCATGGTGAAGTTGTTTTGGATGCTGTAGGCGATGTTTTCGGCGCGCTGTGCGCGGCTGTAGTCCAATGGGATGATGGCCTCTGGACCGCGCTCGCCGACTAACGACGGCCCGAGCGCGATGCCGCCATTGGCGCGTTTGGGAATCGCGGGTAATCCATATTGAACGACTTCATATACCTTGCCGTCTTTTTCAACTCTGTCACCATTTTGAAGCTGTTCCACCGCATCACCGATCTTGCCGACGACAAAGCCGACTTTTTCTGCAATTGCCAATAAAATATCTGCAATCACTGGCACGACATCCGTCAGGAATTTTGCCAGACCATTCGCAATTTTTGTGAGCTTGTCGCTGTTTAATGATTTCGACAATGTATTCACGATTGGCTCGACAATATCAATGAGCTTAATTATCATTTCATTTTTTCGTTCTTCCAGTTTTCGTGCACGTTCTGCATTCTTTTCGGCTGTCGATTGTTCTGGCGAAGACATATCACGGACGTTCGTTGCAAGACGAATCGCGTTCCAATCCATATTTGACTGCAATGTATTGGCGATTTGTAATTTATCGTGTGATTTGCGCATGGTCTTTGTCCAATCGTAATTCTGGGCGTCTTTCCATGCCGCATTATCTGAACCGCGCCTGTCACGCACAAACCTGTCGAATGCCTTGTCGAGTTCATCCTGTGATTCGAATGCGCCGCTGTTTTGCAATCCCAAATAAATCGCCTGCATTTCGGTAATCGTTGTGTTATCGAACGCGCCGTGTTTGTTATAATTTGCCATCTTTTGTGCGGATGATTCGATTTGTTCGGCACTTGCACCGGATGCCTTTTGAACAGCCCGCATTCGATTGGCATACGCATTCATTGTATTCAGGTTTGCGCCGGTTTCGCTCGATGCGAACGCGAGCGCCATACCGGGATAACGTATTTCGAGTGCTGCCGCCTGTGCGATTTCGCTTGGATCGCCACTCTTTAACACGCTGCGAACGCGATTGATGGCATCGACGATGGCCGCAGTATCTGCGCCAGTCTTGACGTAGACATCGCCAATCAGTTTGCTGGCTTTTTCTGAATCCATACCTTTTACGCGATTGGCTGCGCGTTCGCGTTCCAATGCCTTGTCACTGGCCTGCGAAACCATATCCATACCGTGTGTCGCCATGCGGATGCCGCCGGAAATCATTCGACCGGCACCGCCCATGAGGCCAGTTGCGTTGTAGGTTGTCTGTAAAGCGCTTGATATAAAACCGCCAACTTTCGATAATCTTGATTGAGCCTTTTCACTATTCTGAATAGCCTTTGTGATTCTATCCTGCTGTTTCGCGCATGCTTCCTGGGCTTTTTCGGCATGTTCAATGGCTTTGATATAAGCCTTCTGCTGTTTGATCTTTTCGTCAAGCGCTTTCTTTTCGGCCTTGTCGGTTGCCGCCTTGCGTTTTGCCTGTAAATCTTCGAGTTTGTTATATTTGGCTTTTGCCCTGGCTTCGGCCTCGGCAGATTTAAGACTGGCGCGGATTTCCCTGTTTTGATGAATTCGCGCTTCCAGTTCTTTTGTGCTCGATATCTTGTTTTGCTTGTAGAGATCTGCCAGCTTCTTTTGAGCTTCGATGCGTTTGGATATGTCCGCACCCGATTTGATTAAATCATTCAGCGCTCTTTCCTGATCTGTGATCTCGGCTAGTCTTTGTTTGAGTGCGCTGTATTGTGTTTCGAGATCGCCGATGGCCTTTTTGGAGTTTTTGGAATATGATTTAATTACTGCATCGAAATCGATAGACGAATCCTTCGACAGTTTGCCGAGTTCGTCGATCATGTCGCTGGCGGCTTTCTGTGCCTGCTTGAGGCTTTCGGCCATGTCACCGCCATTGAGCGCGTCTTTGGCCGTTTTGCCAATCTTGCTCAATTGTGCCTCGACAGACCGTATCGCATCCCTGCTTTTGTCTTCGAGTTCAAGATTGATAACGTAATCTGATGTCAGGCTCATTCCATACCTCACTTAATCTGTGAAAAGTGAAAATACAGCGCTGTGATGGGCATGTTCAGTAGCGCGATGATATCGGTGTGATAACGAATGGACAGTTCGCTGATTGTGAGATAGAGCGCATTGATATCGCGCTCTGTCCTCAGTCCACACCAAGCCAAAAAAAACCGGCAGTTTCCGCAATCTTCATTGCATCCCGCATCGGCAGACGCGTGAAATCTTCTATTCGCAGGCCATCCGTTGCTTTGACGGCTGCGACGAATCCGGATGCAAGCTGAAACTCAAAAGACAGATTGCGCGGTTTTGCCATGCTCTGCGCATCGACGCTCTTATCGTCAGAAATTTGTAGTTCCAGCTTTTTGATCTGTCTGAAATCCGACGTACTCAATTCGTCGAAATTGAGCGACAATTCTGTGATTTCTTTTCCATTTTCCAGTTTGAACGCCTTGGCAAGCGTGATCTTTTCCATATCTGCTCCTATTGACTTTTGCACACTGGCTGTTTACTTTGAACGTGTAACCTCTATCGTGAGGAGGTGGGTTATGTCGTCATATTACGAATTTGATAAATATAAAGAATTCAGAAAAGACATAGAAGAACACCCAAGTATCGGCAGCACGATTTTCTGCATATTTGAAATTGTCGTTGGTTTGTCTCCCATTATACTACTCATCATTGCCGCCATGTATGGTAATTAAAGCCGCCCCCATCCCGAGGCGGCTTTTCTTTTGCCTAGAGCAGCTCATCCACTTCGCTGCGGTAATCCTCGCCATTGATGATGAGTTTGCCTGCGGCTCGGTCGATGTTGAAGTGTTCATATTTGCCGTCTTCGAGCACGCGGTATTTGACCAGGCTGACGTTGTAGTCGCCGGTCGATTCGGCCCCGGGATTCTTGCCGGACTGCGGAATCTGGGTGACATAGCCCGAGTAGTAGCACACGAAGCCGACGACGCGGATGGCGCCATTGGGATCGGTCACTTCGCGAACCCAGCGAGCGACATGGGATTTAAGGCCCTTGCCCGATAAGACCATCGAATCTTTGGAATCGGGAACGGTGATGGCCATCGACAGATCGCCCAGGCGCGAATGGTCTGGCACGGTTTGCGAACCCATCATCTGGATGGTGCCGGTCTCGAAACTGATATTCGGCAGCGTAATCGTACAATCGACGGCAGCGGGCGTATCGGACGGCACGCCATCGGATGCGTCGTAAATCGTCACGCCTTTGATCTGACCATAAATGGGAATGCGTTTCATGGTTCACCTCACTGGTAATAGACCGAAAGTCCGGCCTGCGAATAAGCCACATTGAGCTGTGCGTGTTTGAGCGGAGGCGTGATGGTCGATTCGATACTCCAGACAAACTGGCCGAGTGCGATATTGTCGACGGGATTGTCATCGGCTTTGAACGAGCACGTGGCATCGCCGATAATCGCGCCAATCGACTTGATATAGGCCAGATAGTCGTTTTCTTCCTGAATGACGTCGTTGCGCATCGTGAGCGTCATCGGGTCATCGATGCTGAACCGGTATTTGAGCTGGAATCGGTTCGTCAGCATGATGAGCATGCGCAGGTTGCTGTCGTAGCGTGCGCGTTCATCATCGACACTCCCTGCGCTGAATGCAGAGGTGTGATCGCCCCAGGTGTGCCAGTTGCCTCCGCCGTAGTTGATGTAACTGCAAATACCATCGGCACTGAGCTGGGTGGCCGCGCTTTCGGTGAGGGTGACAACTTGCGCACTATTTTCTTTGAGCTGGATATAATTTGAATCCATATTTATAGCGCCGGATTCTTTCATATTTCTAGCCATGATGTTCCCAACGCTGTTTGCGTAAACCTTTAATCCCTCTACAGGCGTAGATAGTTCATATTCCGTACCTGGTATGCCTTTAAGCCGATCAGACTCTGGTGGTGTATGCGATTCACTGCGTTTTACCACGTGCGCTTCTGCTCCAGGATATGGCAATGGCGATACTGATGTTTCATCGCCCCAGGCAATCGCTGCATCAATGAGTGTTGTGCCTGTGCCAACTATACCCTGAATTCCACCGATAGCCAGATTGCCACCGCATCGAGCGGGAACGCCGTAATTGGCATCGCTGGCGGCCATCAGACATGCGCGAACGGCTGCGCCCGAAACAATGTAGCCGCCGCTCGTTTTGACGTGTCCCCAGACGGCATCGGCGAGTTCGTCATTGAGCTGTTTGGATGCGACGACTTCATCGACGACGACGGCATTGCCTTCGTTAATCTGATCGGCGTTTTCTTCGACATCGTAGACCATGAACGAAACCCAGTGCCCATCTGCTTTTTTGGCAATCGTATTGAGTGCCGCAAGGACGCTCGAATCCGTAACCGACGGCGCGCACAGGATATTGACGGTGGTCGGGTTTTCACGCAGCAGATTTTCGATGGCATAAACACCGGTGAACAATTCCGCATCGCCGATGTAATCATCGGCATCGAATTCGGTGCTGTTCGACACGGGAATCATGTAAACCTGATTGATGCCGGCGACGCTGAAAGCCGCAATGGCCGCTTCGGTGAGGTTGTAGCCATCGCCCGGTGCGCCGCCGAGCTTCGTCTGGTATTCGCTCATCGAAGTAATGAGCTGTGGTTTGTGGAGCTCGCCCGATGGACTGGCCCCGATGAATATGACGTTTGTGTCGGTAGACACGGGCGTCGATGCGATGCTTTTGACCAGCTGGGCATAGACGCCATATTTCTCTGTAGCCATTGGTTATTCTCCATGAATGAAGGGGGTTGCGGGGCTCTCCCCGCAGAGGGGGTAGGCGCGTATTCGCTTGCGAATAGCGCCGCAGGGGGACACTTCCCCCGCCTATAAAAGATCGTCCGGAATAAACTGTGTGAGCGCCGTAACCGTCGCCGTGACCTGGCATTGACAATGCGGGAAATCCTCGAACGACGCCGGCGGCATGAGCTTGATGTTCGACACACCTGCGATTGCACGAAGTGCATTCATCGTCTCTTCGGCCAGTGCCAGGCAGTCGCTGAACAACGCCTCTTTGATGCCTTCGTCCGTGTAGCCGTCGGCATCCAGAAAGGCGTAGTGCACGCCATCTTCGAGCATGACGGCCTTTTCGCGTTCGATGATGGCCGAATTGACGACGACGCAGTGACACACGATGTTGCATGTGAGCGCGTCGTTGTCGGCGCTTGCATCCTGCATTTCGATGGTGATGGACGGGCAGGCCGTAGGCCAGTTGTCGGCAGTGCGTTCGGCACAAATGAGCGCGTAAACCGTCGGTTTGGCCTGTTCGTGTTCGTCCTGGCTTTCCCGTGTTTTCCACTCAAAGCCTTTGCTTGCGAAATGCGCATCGAGCGCGGCTTTGATGCGTCCGATGGTTGCCGGAATCGTCGTTGCCATTACTTTTTCTCCAGTGACAGTTCGTGCACGCCCATGTCGAGCGCACTGGCGACAATGCGGAATGCCCGACCGCAGACGTAGATGATTTGGCCTTCGTCGAGATTCAGATCCGCCTGCTCAGGCATGAACAGCTTGACCGCAAACGCATTCAGCACCTCACTCATTGAGGCATTGAACGTGACCTCATCCGACTGCAGCGATCCCCAAACCTGCCGCTCATTCGCCTTGTTCGTCGAAATGGTCAGCAGTGCGGTGAAATCGCGGAAATCCTCAAAAATCGCCTTGGTGTCGGCTTCCAGTATGTCGCCAAGTCGCTGCATGGTTTAGCCTCACGGTTCGGGACGGGTTGTGGTTACGAGTGCGGTCATCCAGCGCCATTCGCTGCGGGGAACAGGAAGCGGGCGAGATTCGACGCGGATGCGCAGTTCGTTTTCGTCGAAATCTTCGACTTTGCTGAGGATGAATTTGCCGCTCTTGGATGCGAATGAAGCACCGATATCCTCGGTGGCGACGGCTTCGCGATCAAGGTGTGTCGTACCACCGCAAAGCGTGCGCCCGCAGTTCGGTGCGGTTACACACACAAAGTCGGTGGGCAGATACGGCGTGCGAACGTTTGATTTGTCTTTGTATGAACGGCTGTAAGTGATGATGTTGAGCAGATAGCCGTCGAACTCGCACATGCCACGGAATGCTGCGCCACGCCGCAGATGTGGTTCGAGGACGCCTTCGTTCTGGTGCATCCAGAGTTCGAAACGGTTCTGGAATTTCTTGTCGGCGCGCAGAATTGAATACATTTGCGGCGTAAGAAGAAGATCGACAGGATCGCCGCCATGATTGGCGAGTGCACGGACCAGCGCGCAAACGTCGTCATAGGGTTTGGGATTCGAGCCGGTCCACGAAACGGCCAGAGAGCTGCCGTGGTCATCCTCGATATCGTCGCCGACATAGACCAGCTGTTTGTTGCCATTGGCCTCGTCATAGTAGTTGATATCGATGGTGATCGGCGTGCTGTCGGTCGAGCTGGTGGCCATTGTGCCCTGGATGCCGTTGTTGGTGAACGCATTCACGCAGAGCTTTTCGATATCGCGTGCGACGCGTGCTTTGAGGCGGTTCGCCTTGATCAAAAGCAATGCCTGCCAGACAAGTGCGCGGGTTGCGCCGGGCTGTTTGCTCAGGTTTTCGAATAGCTGTCGGTCATCGTCGTTCGGGTCGATGGAATCCTCGACAGCCGAACGCGGAGGCATGACTTCCTTGCTGATAAAGCTCACGGTGTCGCCGTTCACATAGCCCTTTTTGACAAAGGCACCGTCGCGGAGATCGCCTTCATCGAAGTCCAGGACAATCTTTTTGGACTCAAAGCAGTCTTGTTGATCATCCGTCGTGAAGTAACGTTCCTGAAGCAGTTCCGGCACGTGATCCTTGACCAGCTCGGTCTGAATGTAAGTTAGTGTGTCATTGAGAGAAATCGCCATAATTCACCTCCTCAGTTTTCTTCATAGTATTTGGCAATGTTGGGAAACACGGTTTTGAAGTGTTCGGCGGCGGCTTTGACCTCAGCCTTTTTGTCGGTCTTTTCTTCGCGCACAGGACGCGCACAGGGTTTGCTCACCTTGCCGATTTTGTCGTACAAAGCCCGCATTTTGGCGGCCATGATGTCGTCGTCCTTCTTTTCATCCTCGCCGTCGCCGTCGTTCTCGACCTCTTTGGGTGCGAGCATGGCTTCGATGGCGGCCAGTCTGTCGAGAATTGCGTTGAACCCATCGACGATTAGCGCTTTGATGTCGGCATCATCCGACGCATCGCCCTCATCGTTTTCGAGTTCTTCGACCTTCTTTTCCTGTTCCTCGATCTGGGTTTCGACATCTTTTTCATCCAGATCATTTTTCGCGATTTGGCTCATTTTATCACCTCCGGGGTTGTGGGCATGAGTTGCCATGTTTAAAAGCCTTGAGAGCATGTTTTTGAGGTCTGTATCTTTGGCGAAGTCATCGAGCGGACGGACTTCGTCAATCAGTCCGAGGTCTTTGGCTTCGGTCGCCGAATACCAATTGTTTTTGTCCAAAAGCATTTCCATGGTGTAGGACGGGCACCGACGTTTAATGATCGACAGGCAGACAGCATTTGCGCGGTCGATGTCATCGCCTTTGGTGATGATTTTTCCGTCCCATGTCTGGTGATAGACGCCATGAAGCATGAGCGAACCGATCTCGGTCATGACGACGTGATCGGCAGCGAGTGCCATGATGGCTGCGGCGCTGGCCGCGATGCCGTAAATGACGACAGTCGAATGAATGGCGCGTTTGCGGGCCTCGATGAGCATTTCTGCGATGGCCAGACCGCTGAAAACGTCGCCGCCGTAGCTCATCACGTCGATCTGGATGGATTCGCCGGATTCGACATGGTTGATGAATTCTGCAAAATCCTCTGTGGGTCGAACCCAGATATCGTCAAATAGCCTGTATCGTTTCATGTTCAAACTCCTGTATTGATTTGCATTTCTCCCCTTCCCTCGCCATTTATGGAGAGGGAGGGGGAGATGTCGCCAACGGCGACAGAGGGGGTAGGTGAGGTCAGTGGTGCGGACTTCGCCGGATGACCATAAACGGCGAGTGCGGCTTCGTCGGCATCGACCAAACCCATCTCGATGGCGAGCTTCCACGATTCGAGTTCGGCACGGGGATCGAGACAGAGTGCGGATGGCGCATTCCATACGCTTTCACAGCTCAGGATTTTGGCGGCCGTTGGCGTGTCGAATTCGGTCTCGATGCGGTTGCGGATGAGATGATCATAAGCAAACACCTCGAAAAGCGGTTTAAGGAATGATTCGATAAAGAAGCCGCGAACGACTTTGTAAGTGGCGCTGGCCTCGATGACGGCACCGCGTGCCGCTGCGTAGGATGTGCCCTCGAAAGTCGCCTCTAAAACCTGCTGTGGAATGCCGATGGCCGCCGCAATGGCTTTATTCTGTGCCGAAATGAACGACGCATAACCGCTGTTCGGTCGTTTGGGATCGATTGTGCGGATGTCCTCGCCTTCGGCCAGTCGTTTGGATTCGCCCGGACCGATCATCTCGAAATCGTTGTTTGACCATGGGTTGGTTGGATTCTTTTGTGCCGACAGTTTGAACTTTTCCTGTTCTTCGGGCGTTTCGGGAACCAACGGCGCATCGAGATCGAGGGATGGCGCATTGCCAAACGGATTGCGCGTCGGGTCGGTGTTTGACACGATGAAGATGGCCAGACACGCCTCGATGATTGCCGCCTGTAATTCTGCGGTCGAATAAGCCTTTGTGCTGTAGAGCGTTTCGATGGTATTGGCAACGAGCGGCACCCCGCGATACTGATCGGGCCGAAGCGGTTGGAACAGGTGCAAAACGACGGGCAAACCCAGTTCGTCGAATGCCTCGATGCGCTGCCAGTCATCGGGATTGGATGTGATATCTTCGTGATAGTGGTTTAGGAACCAGTAGGCAACGGGCCGCGCCTCGCTGTCGAGTTCGACGCCGTCGATGATGGTGTTTCCGTTGTCGGGATTGGTGGCTTTTAGGCCGTTCGTGTCCGTCGAAAACTGAGAAGGGGTCAAACATCGGTCGCTTTCGATGATGCGCCATGCGCAGTTGGTTTGGTTCGGCCTGCGCACAAAGAAAACGTCGCCGCTGAGTAACCAGTTTCGGCACGCCATGCGCTGCATCTGGGCAAACGTGAGACGTCCCTGAATGTCGAGCGTGTGCGTGATGGATGCGAGTTTGAGCGACTTTTTGAGACCGATGCAAAGCGATTGGTATTCGTCATGTTCAAAGAAATCGGAATTGCCGATGGAAAAGCTCAGGCCGTCACCAAGGACGCCGTGCACCATGCGATCGACGGCCGCAGTGGCCAGCGGGCAGCTGATATCGAGCATGCGTGCGCGCGAAACCAGTGTGCGCCGGGATGGGCTGATATCTTCGGTTGCGGTGCCAGAATTGGCCAGAAATCCGGCCATGACCTGGCTGAACATCGAACCGCCTGCGGCCGCATAACCTGTGGTAAATGGGGATAACTGCATATCACCACCTCCTGCCGATCATCGACGGATCGATGAAAACATATCGGCTCGTATTTCGCACGGGACGGCCGTTCAGAATTGCCTCGATTTCATCGATTCGATTCTGCATGGCCTTGATGAAATCCAATAACGATTTCAAATCCGGTGTGTAGCGCGTGATCGAGCGAGTGCCGAGGCTGTATGATGTGATTCGCCCTGCAACCAGGTCTTCGTAACCCGTCATCGCCTCGGTCATTGCTTTATAGAGCCGCAGCCTTTCCTGCATCAGCCATTCGCGCCGGGTTCGCGGCGGGGTAAATTCTTCACTCATCGTTAAACCCTCAAACAAAAAGACCGTGAATCAATCACGGTCTTTGGTTCTACAGAGGTTTGAAACGATGTGCGGGAGGTGTGTCCGATGAAGTTGCGGCTTTTGGTTTTGGATTCAAATCTACTTCTGCGGGGGTATCTTGAAGTTGTGCTTCTTTTGCGACAACTGCCGCCTCCGATTCCATGATGCTGGCGATAGCCCCGCGTTGAGACAAGAGCAAATGAGCCGCATACATTGCATAGATACGGCAGTCGAGCGCTTCGTTTCGTCGCCCTGGCAACAGTTCCCATCGGATGCCACGGGGCGTGTTCGTGCGCTTTTCGGCAGTCAGCTGCTCGAAGTAGTTTGAGTCGTAGTTGCACGCGAAATCATGCGGCCAGCTCAGACACCGTTCGCCGTCGAGCGTCTTGGAAATCATGTCGAGCAGGAGGTCTTTGCCCGCGTTAACGCCGATGATGTGGAGCTTGATCTTGCCCGTGCCGTTGCCCGCCGATGACAGCTTTTGTGTCGAAATGCTGTAGAGAAAAGGGATGGTCTCTTTGAGGCGCACATAACCTTTGACCGACAGATGGCGCGGATGGCGCAACGAATACGCATAGACGCGGTTTGTGTGATGGCCACCGCTATCCTGTGCCGCATAGATGACGCCGAGCGTCTTGCCGTCTTCGCGTTTGTATCGTCGGCGTTCGATAATCTCAGTCAGTTTATGCCAGATTTCGGGCTTCTTCGGATCGCCATCGAGCCAAAGCCATTCGATGCCATAAGCCCTCGATGCGTCTTTGTTCCATCCGCAAATCTCCATGGCGAAGCCGTTGTCCTGCGTGTCAATACCGGCAGTCAGGAACACAATGTCACGCGGCAGCGCATCGAGACGATAGTCATGCACGGCCATCCGCTGGATGTCATGGCCATAGATAATCCGCTCAGACCGTGGCACATAGACTTCGCCCAATCGCGTATTCCTGAAGCTCTGATAGCTCGCCTCGCCCAATGCCAGGGCAGACCGTTCGAGTTCCCGCAGGCCGCGCCACGAATAGAAGGCATCGCACAGCGTCCCGAAGACACGATAAGACCGAACCACGCGGCCATATTCGTCATGTATTGGATTCGGATTCTGCGGCTCACAGTATCGATGTTCCAGCGCACGCACCGCCATTTCGTCGAACACCTCGCCACATTTGGGGCAGTGAACCGTTGGCACGTCACCAGACCAGTCGATGCTGTCCCATCGGCAGTCGAACCACGCACCGCAGCCAGAGCAAACCACGCCCCAGGTTTCCTGTGTGCCGATCATGAAATGCTGGTGAATCCTGCCTGTTTCGATGGTCGGTGTGGACGTGAACAAAGCCATCCCTCGAAACCGCATTTGTCTCTGTAATGCCAGAGCAACGGGATCACCCTCGCCTTTAATTTCGTCCTTCCATCGGTCGAGTTCGTCACAGCATAGGAATTTGGCCGGTGTTGAACATAAATCGGATGCGCTCGATGACGATCCGATCATCAAATTGGCACCGGTTGCCAGGCTAATATTGCAAACCTCTTTGGATGCGTCTGGATTGCGGTATTTCGTGCCCGTCTGTCCCGTCGCATTGATACCGCAGACATCCCGAAGAAATGGCCGAAGCCTGTTCTTTGACATCTTTTGCCCCGTTTTGAGGCGGTCAAAGATGAGCAGGGTATTGGCGCGGTCGTATGCCGCAATCCATCCCAGGAAGTTTTCGATGGCCGTGGTTTTGCCGACCTGGGCAGGCGTGCACAGAATCACGCGACATGTGCCTGCCAAATCCGACAGATAGCGCGTCGGTTCGCGAAAAAAAGGCGTCTGCAAAAAGCTGAAAAGCGTATGCGTGGATGGCATAAAGCGGTTTTGTTCGGCCCATGTGGCACAGTCCACGCGCTTTGGCCGTTGCAATATCGGGATGAGATAGCCCATTTTCCCGTCTTTCATTTGCCTGCCTCTTTTTTGCGTTTGGCTGTACGAGAAATTTTCTCTTTTTTGGCCGCAGTGTTTGCCTGCTGCTGTGCGGTATTGCTTTCGATTGACAGATGCAGCCGATGTTCGGCCAATCGCTGCAGCTGTGTCTCGATGAGATTTTGTACAGCCTTGTATTGTGTCGGCGTCGTTTGCGGAATAATGGTCTGAATTGCGTCCGGTAAACCGTCCAAAAAGGCCACAAATTCGCGCAAAAATGCATCAAATTCGCTCAATGCGGTATCAATTCGGCACAGTTCGCCGCGCTTGTTGTCGAGTTCGAAGCGCTCGCGGGAAACCTTGATTTCAAGCGCCTCACAGTTCGCAAGCCGCGTTCTGTAATCGATTTCTTCGAGCGTCGGTTTTGCCTTTTTTGCCGTCATTCCACACCAAAATCACAAACAAAATGCGGTACTCCAAAAATTCGATCGGTCGCGCCCGCCGACGTGCCATATTTCGACCGGCCCCCTGGTAGTACCTACGCCCTGAATTTTGCCGTCTGCTGCGCGAAACGATCCGGCGAATCGAGCATTTGTGCGTATTCCATCAATGCCAGGATTTCGAGCGCACCGAGCCCGGCGACCTTCGAAATGATCAGTGTTTCGTTCGGTGCGTACAGGCCGACCAGTGCACTCAATCGTGGCCCAGGGAACGTGCAGAATTCATCCCAGGACAGTTCGTCTGCCTTGTGCGCCACATCCAGAATCGTTGCCAGACGCCGCGCCTCTGCCTGCGTGAACGTCCGATACAGCGCATCCTCGCCATCTTCCAGTATGGTGAAAAAGGTGAACAGATACCGACTTAAAACACGCGATGTCTTGTGTTCCGGCGTTTCCACGCGCCGCCGGATAATGTCATAACTCTTTTTGGGGATTTCCACTGTAATCCTGCACACACCGGCCATGATGCACCTCCATGAGGAAATAAGCGGTTTAGCCCGCTTGAACTTTGTACGCAATCCATGTACAAATTATCATTATGCGCCGGGTAAATATCGGTGTGTTTGAGCATCAGTGGGGACGTTGCAGCGTCCCCTTTCTTTTATTTGGTGTCGAACGGCAAATCCTTTTGTTTGTCATCGCTCGGGATGTGCTTCAGGATTTCGTCATGCGCACGCTGAAGGTAATTGCGTTCCTTGTATCGAACTGCATACGTGACTTCCTCGCCATCGCCGCAGTCGCTCATCGTTGTGATGAAATCATCCGAATCATAGAAGCCATGCTTTTTGGCGATGTCCTTAACACGCCTGGTCATGCCTTCGTCGAGAATGGAATTGATGATGCCGTCCGCATTTAGGCATTGTTCGCCCGTTGCGTTCGTCACCCAGTCAAGCATCATGGCGTATTTGGCCAGCGCTTTGAGCTTGATGTGATTACCCGGCGTCATCCTGAAATTGCAATCAAAGGCCCCCTCGGGCCGTTCTGTGCTTTTGTCGATGATTTCAACCTGTGGTTCGTTGTCGGAATTTGTGCTGCACAATACCAAATCTGTCTTTTCTTTCATGGTTTGTCTCCTAATAGTCATAATCCAGACATTCATCGAGTTCGGTGTAGTATTCGCCGTCGTAACCGATGCCGTCCATAATTTCGTGCCAGCAATCGACACATAACAGGCGCATTGTGATTCCATGACAATCACGTGACCAACTCAGTTCGGAACGCGGAAATTCTTTACCGCATGCGCCGCATTCGCACGGATAGTCATCATGATCGGGTATTTCATATAAGATATCGTTTAACATATTATCCCTCCAGTGCCAGTCGTTCATAACCGAGCGAGCATAGGTCTTTGTGTGCCAGCTGCGCCTGTTCGCGGTCGTAGGCATCGGTGGCGCGTGCTCTGGCTGCGTCATATATTTCGTGCATCCGTTCTTCAATTTCCATGCGTGCCCGGATGCCGTCAAACTGCCGTTGGAATTCTGCTTTTTCTTCATCCGTTTCGGCGAGTTCAAGTTTGTTGCGCGCAAGAATCAAATCCTGGTAATGGCAATATTCAAACTCTTTATATTGCGCGTTCAGGTCGTGATATTCCATGGGAAGGAATGGTTCGATGTTCGGTCTTTTGTAGCATGCCACCTCAATTTCGTATGCCGAC
>JAEEGK010007092.1_pt1 | contig 26769 bp, 21 predicted proteins | sample 8958771 | NCBI WGS metagenome assembly JAEEGK01 (sample SAMN16246547, study PRJNA631951) | gut metagenome | biome: gut microbiome; feature: rumen; material: SC-attached | host: Bos | place: Iran: Karaj | collected 2018-10 | reverse complement strand
TGTATTGAAACTCCCCAACTGCCTGCCGTAGGCGTTTCGGCGAGCTGTGATATCCATTACATCGAGGTGATTCCTATCAAGCATGATGAGGCCCGCACATGTTCCGAGCACAGGAAGCCCGTCGAGAATGGCTTGTCGGAGCGGTTCGAACAAGCCTTCGTCCTTCATAATGCGCATCATCGAAGTGCTTTCGCCACCAGGAATGATGAGGCCAGCCCCCTCCCCGCTCCCCCTTTGGGGGAGTGCCTCAATGCCTCTCACAAGTATTGTTTCAACCCCAAGCAGCCTAAGCATCTGTTCATGTTCTCCAAAAGCTCCTTGAAGAGCAAGTATAGCAATCTTCATAACCTTCTTATTATTCAATAGACAATTGGGTCCTCCCCTTTGGGGGAGTTAGAGGGGGGCCTTATTTCCCCCGCTCCGCCATCAGCAATTGAATCTCGCTTTCGTTGATGCCTACCATCGCTTCGCCGAGGTCTTCGCTGAGTTGCGCCAAGACGGCAGGGTTGTTGTAGTTCGTGACGGCCTTCACGATGGCTTGGGCACGCTTCTCGGGATTGCCGCTCTTGAAGATGCCGCTGCCTACGAAAACGCCTTCCGCACCGAGCTGCATCATCAAGGCTGCATCGGCTGGTGTTGCCACACCGCCTGCTGCGAAGTTCACCACGGGCAGTTTGCCGTTTTCGTGAACAAAGCGTACCAAGTCGAAAGGCACGCGCAACTGCTTTGCTGCCTCGTAGAGCTCGTCGTCGTTGAGCGAGACGAGTCTTCTGATTTCGCTCTGCATCAAGCGCATGTGGCGGACGGCCTGAATGATGTCGCCCGTGCCGGGTTCGCCCTTGGTGCGTATCATCGTGGCACCCTCGTTGATGCGTCTCAGCGCTTCGCCCAAGTCCTTTGCTCCGCAGACGAACGGCACGCGGAACTTCCGCTTGTCGATGTGATAGACATCATCTGCGGGAGAGAGCACCTCGCTCTCGTCGATGTAGTCAATCTCGATGGCTTCGAGTATCTGCGCCTCAGCAAAATGACCGATGCGGCACTTCGCCATCACAGGAATCGTCACGGCATCCTGTATGCCTCGTATCATCTTCGGGTCACTCATGCGGCTCACACCACCAGCCGCACGGATGTCGGCCGGTATGCGTTCCAATGCCATTACTGCGCATGCCCCGGCAGCCTCGGCAATACGTGCCTGCTCGGGTGTTGTCACATCCATAATCACGCCGCCCTTCAGCATCTGTGCCAACTGGCGGTTCAATGTAGTTCTGTCTTCCATATTCCTTCTTTTTGTAGTTAGAGGTAGTTATAAGAAGATATGCGTCTAACGACGCGAAGATAGAGGACGATACATCTGTCTGCTGCCAAAACGAATGTCTTCTATCTTCTTCTATCTCCATCTATCTTCTTTTATCTTCTTGTTTTCCGCTGCAAAGGTAAGGCAAGACAAGCAAACGCGCAATCATCCGTTCCCATTTGGTAAAGCGTTGCTCCGAAGAAGACAAGAGTTCCCTCGGCGACGAGCGACATGTAATTTCCCCCAATCTTTATAAAAAAACTTCAATCCTTATGCTGTTTATCTTCTTTTTTTCATATCTTTGCAAGCAGAATAAGTGTTTCACTGTTCAATGTTCAATAAAATAAAGCCTATGGCATAAACAAAGGGACTAAGACATAATAGACAAAGAAGCGTTAGCTTATATTCTTGCTTATCGAAATTCGCCAAATTAAAGTAAGCCACGAGAGTAAAAGACTAATGCTCACGTCGTTTGACGTGGGCTTTTACTCGTTAAGTGGCAATGGTGTTTGGCGATACCTCGATAAGCGTAGACGAATAAGGTCCACGTTTTTTTTGTTGTCCTAACCAAAGCGGTATCTAATAACAAACTTCTAAAACTATAAGATTATGAAAAAGATTCTACTTTTCAACTTGCTTTTGGCATTGACTTTCGTGACAACAAGCCTTAGGGCTGCGGATGGAGACGTATTCACCGCTCCAGTAACTGTTATTTATGCTGGTGAAACGCAACAAGTAACGATGCGCTTCAAGGTAATAAGAGAAAGCAATAAAAGTTGCCTTGTGTATGGAAATTATGATGAAGTTTCCCACACTTCTAATCCTGCCATTAATTATACACAGCGAGGTGAAGTGATTATCCCTGAAAAGGTAAACGGATATACAGTTATAGCTATTGGAAGTGATGCTTTCCATGGGTGTTATCTCGAGGGTATTCAACTACCTGAAACAATCAAGGCTATATATGCCGAAGCCTTCGAAGAGAGTGATCTTCTAGAGATAGATTTGCCAAGTAGTGTTGCTTATGTAGGAGCCTTTTGTTTTGCGTACTGTTCACGGTTAATCTCTGCCAAGATATCCGGTACCATAGAAAATGGCTGTTTTTATAATTGCCCCAGATTGGAACAGATAGAATTCAAGTCTCCTGTCACGTCTGTTGGCGCAGTCGCGTTTACCTCTTGCACTTCTTTGCGTTCTATCACTTTTCCTTCAGGCCTGAAAACAATTGATATGGGCGCCTTTGGAGACTGTAAGACTTTGGCTGAGGTTTCACTACCGAGTTCCACAGAAAGCATTAATGCAAGTGCCTTTTGGGGATGTACAAATTTAAGAAACGTTGTCATTGCAAGAGAGACCCCACCAACCATAGATCCAAATGAAAATTCTGTACTTTTTGCCGATGTCTTTAGCTCTGCCGTGCTTCATGTGCCTGACAGGACAAAGTATACGTCAGAGTCTTGGGCATCAAACTTCTCTGAGATTAAGTCCTTCCTGCCGACGGTTGAGCAGACAACCACTTATGCTCGTTGTTACATCAATGGCAGCAGCGAATATAATGCTTTAGGATTGTTCATGGGTTCGAACGATGCGATAAAGAACATCTTGGATTTGAAAATAGATGGTGTCCCTAAAGTGCCTGTAATGGAAAACAGTTATCTGATTCTTACCGACAATTTGAAGAATATTCCTTTAGAGGTTAGCTATGTATTGAAGACCGACGATGGCTTTCAACCTTATATCCATCACTACCACCAAGTGAACTACGGCATCAGCATTAATGGCAAGCAAATGACTTCGGTCGATATGTACAACATTCCTTGCCTGAAGAGCGGAAAGGCACACTTCGAAGACGAGAGAAGCGGTTACTACTGGGCAAACAAGCCGACACTCGTACTCGAGAATGCAACCCTTGAATGCGACGGAAGTACTGGAGTGAATAATGGCCACTATGGTTCCACATTCAACATTAAAGTCGTTGGTGATTGCACCATCACAGGTAAGGGCGAAATGTTCAATCCGCTTTACCTCGATAGCGAGACAAGCACGACGATTAAAGGCGGAGGTACACTCAATCTGATTTCTGCAAACGAGGGCGGCAAGGCTGGTGACGCCATCTATTCAGGAATGGAAGCTCGTCTTACATTAACAGACTATACAACTTTGATAGCAACAAGCATAGACAATTCAGGCTATTGCGATGAGGGCGAAGGACGATTCACGATTGATAGTGGCTATTTCTGCGCTTATAGCGAAAAGTCGTATCCACTCTGGCTTCCCTCGCAGCTCCTCTTAGGCCAAGGTGTAGATTTGCGTTATCCCGTTGGCGGTCAGGTTTGGGGCAATTATGTATATGGTGCCGATGGAGCACCAGTACAAGGCGGCTGGGTTATGTTTGGATACGACACTCAAGTAATGGACGAGTTGATAACAGGCGTATCTCCCCTCGGGGAGACGGAAGAGGGGGCTGCCATCTACAACCTTGCTGGTCAACGCTTGAGCAAGCCTCAGAAAGGCATCAACATCAAGGACGGCAAGAAGATAATGAGGAAATAGGAGATCACGGGCGAGAGGACTGTGTCATAATTGACGACCACGGATTGCACGGGTTTTACGGATTGTCTGAAGTGCTGATTATCAGCAGGGCTTAAATCCGTGAAATCCGTGCAATTTGTGGTCAAAGTAGTTGGTTGTTTCTTGTGAGAAGAAAGGAGTAAAGAAACGCGGCGAAGGGGGCTGTAAAACGCCGCATGCGGCGATGGCAAATTCCGCGTGCGGCGTTGGCAATCCCCGCGTGCGGCGATGACCATTTCCGCGTGCGGCGTTTTGGCTCCCTCCAACTCGTTGAAAATGAGGATGGGAGAGGAGGGGTGTGGTGCGGACTATTCAATCGTCCGGGTTTGCCTCTGCCGGCACTTCGGCAAGCTCGCTCCCGAACAATTTCAACTTTTTTTGTCTTCTTGCACATTGTCTCATATAAATTTACTATCTTTGCAGTCGGAATTAAAGCACATACAAGTCTATGAAACGGTTTTTGATTTATCTTCTCGTCGCTATGATGTCGGTCGGCGCAGGTGCGCAGGCTGTTATGGAACATCCTTGGAAGGGCAAGCGTGTGGCTTACTTTGGCGACTCTATCACCGACCCGAACAACGAAGGCTCGAAACTCAAGTATTGGCATTTCCTTCAGGACTGGCTCTCCATCACGCCCTACGTCTATGGTGTCAGCGGCTGGCAATGGAACAGCATCCAGCGCCAGGCCGACAAGCTCAAGGCTGAACATGGCGATGAGGTGGATGCCATACTCATCTTCATCGGCACCAACGATTACAATGCAGGCGTACCCATCGGCGAATGGTTCACGGAACGCCCGGAACGTGTGATGGCGGGCATCGGCGAGCCGAAGCACATGGTGGACCGTCGGCATCGCTTCCCTGTGATGTGCGACTCAACCTATCGCGGACGCATCAACAAGGCGCTTGATTATGTGAAGCGCCTTTATCCGACCAAGCAGATTGTGATGCTCACGCCCATCCACCGTTCGGACTTCCATGCCGGCGACAGAAACTGGCAACCGCGTGAGGACTTCACCAACAAGTGCGGCGAGTACCTCGATGCCTACATCCAGTCCGTGAAGGAAGCCGGCAACATCTGGGCTGTGCCTGTGATTGACTTGGCCGCACTCTGCGGCCTTTATCCTCTGATGGACGAGTATGCCCAGTTCTTCAAGGACGCGAACGACGACCGCCTCCATCCCAACGATGAAGGCCACCGCCGCATGGCACTCGTCCTCAAGCAGCAACTCCTGATGCTCCCGATTTACTGAAAAAAGTCTGTACTCGCCGGTTATCTGTTCCTTTGTGGTAAAGAGAAAAAGGATAGTGCGATGATGCCTACATTCGCTTATAGAGACAGAATGGTAGGAATTTATTGATAACCGCAAGAACATGCCAGCGTTTGGTGACATAGACTTTTGACTTCTTACGGCGGATGGCGTTGCGGATTTGGCGAGCGACCTTGTCGACGGGCATTACCCAAAAGAGATTGTCACCTTTAGCCATTGCAGTATCAACAAGGCCAGGGCGGACATCAGTAACGACAATCTTGTTTCCTGCCTTAAATGCTTTTTTGCGCAGGGCTTCCATATAGTTGATTTGGAAAGCTTTCGTTGCACTATAGGCAGGCGCCATTGGTTCTCCGCGTAAACCTCCAGCCGAAGTAATGGCCACTAGGTGACCGTGATTTTGCTGTTCAAAGAGATTGTAGAGTGTGTCAATGACGAAAGTCCAGCCCATTACATTGGTTTCAGTTGTCAAGCGTTCAATAGTATAGTCGAGGGAAGGGTTGAGGTCTCCCGTGCCAGAGCAAATGATGGCAAGGTCGATGTTTCCTAGTTCTCTGTAAAGTAAATGGATTGCTTGCTCTATTTCGTCTTGTTTGGTGATGTCAGCTGTAGCAGCAAAAGTGTTTGAGGGGTGTTCCCGGCTCAATTCGTCAAGCAGATGAGCCCTTCGGCCAACGATGCCGATGCGGTGCTTATCCTTTATATATAACTCGAAAAGAGCCTTCCCTATGCCAGATGTGGCTCCGATTATGAGAATGTTCATGGTTCTTTGATTCAAGTATTATTGTTGCTTGCGGTAGTCGCTGGGCGATGACTTCTCCTGCGACCTGAAGAACTTGCAGAAGAGGGCTTGCGAGGAGAAGCCGAGGCGGTCGGCTATCTCCTGGATGGTGAGGCGCGTGGTGCCGAGATATGTCTTGGCTTCGCTCATGATATAGTCGGCGATGATTTGCTTGGGCGACTTGCCGACGACTCGGCTCGTCACTTCAGAAAGATAGCGAGTCGTGATGCAGAGTCGGTCGGCATAGAAGGCGACATCGTGGGCCGTCCGATAATGTTCGGCGACGAGACTCACAAAGGCGTTGTAGATGTCGATGGCGCGGCCGCCCGTCTCGTCGGGCTTCGCATAGACAACCTGCGAGTGGATGAAGTCGTGGGCATTGCGAACGGCAGTCGGGACGTCGTCGCCCATGCCGAGCCGCGTGGTGATGGCTGCCGAGAGAGCTGCCGCCACACCGTGCCGCTGCCAGCCGTCGATGTTGTAGGAGGTGAAGAAAGCCCCCTCCCCGCTCCCCCTTTGGGGGAGTGCCTCAATCCCGCTTGTTTGGGGACTTTTAGCTACTCTAAGGCACTCCCCCAAAGGGGGAGCGGGGAGGGGGCTGTGGCTCAGTAGTGCCGTTAGCCTTCCTTTTGTATGTTGGCCGCCGCGAAGGAGCACCCATTCGGCTCCCATTTCGTGGAGAAGACGGGCAGCTCCCAGCATGTCGTCGTCGGTCTTGATAGAGATTCCAAGCATCTTCTCGGCGTCTCGGCATCGAAGCATCAGAAGCAGGGCTTCGGGAACAAGGTAACGGGCAATGGCTTCGATGACATCATCGCTCACCATCTGCCTGCCCTCAGCATCAAAGATGCCAGGCGCAACGACAAGCCTGCGGCAGGCAATGACCTCGCCGCGCAACATGCGAACTGTCTCGCTGTCCGTTACAAGCCCGACCTTAATGGCTTTCGGGTGGAGGAGGGATATGCTTTCCTCCACCTGTTTCATCACAATATCAGGGGCGAGGGGCAAGGGGCAGGGGGCATGAGAAATGCTGTGGATGTCAGTATCCTCTTGCCCCTTGCCCCATGCTCCTTGCCCCATCTCTGTTGCATGTGTGCTGATACACGTTACCGCAGTAACAGCATAGCCACCTAAGGCAGCTATAGTTTGAATATCGGCTCCGATGCCTGACTGACCAGTGCTATCGGAGCCGTTGATGCTTAGAATGGGAATCCTCATTTAGCTTTGGGCTTGGGAGAAGCCTTTGCTTTCTTTGTCTCTGCTTTCTTGGCAGGAGCTTTCTTGGGAGCGGGCTTTGCCTTCGGCTCTGCCTTCTTCTTTGGTTCAGCCTTCTTGGCTGGCGCTTTCTTTGCGGGTGCCTTTAAGTCCTTCCCCTTAGGGGAGGATTTAGGAGAGGCTGTAGCTTCCTCCTCCTCGGAGCCCAGCTTCTTGAGGCGGGCACGGAGGCGGCTTATCTCTTTGTCCTTGACGCTGAGTTCCTCGCCCATGTTGGCAATCTGTGTGTAGAGGCTGTTCAGCTCGTCGTTCTCGACGGTGTCGGGGAACATGTCCTTGACGCGCTTCAGGAAGTCGCCCAGGATGTTCATATAGTTCGTGAAGGCATCGTACTCGCTGTCGTATATGCCGCGATAGTTGCCCATGCCGTTGTTCTTTGTGGTCATGAAGCGGAAGTTGTCGGTTGCCTGGAGGCGGTCCCAGTCCTGCTGTATGCGGCGGTCACGACAGGCGAGGATGCGTCCCACGGTGTTCTCGTCGTAGAGCTTGTTGAAGGCCTCGCGCTGCATGCCGTTGCCGAGCATGCTGCTTGTGTCGCGCTCCTCGTCGTTCCAAGAGACGGGATAGATGACCTCGAGTGGGCTGACGGGCTTGTTCTTGGCCAGCACTTCGGAAGGTGTGGCGAACTGAACGCCCATCTTCCCTGCGAGTTTTGGAAGTGCACGGAGGAAGTCGAGAATATGACTGCTGAGCGGCTGATAGTAGCCAATAGCAGCAAGTTCCATCATGATGCCAACCACATTCTCTCCTTCGGGAAGGGCAGCAACCCAGCTGAGCCATTTGTCGGCCATGAGCGGGTATTCTGACCAAGAAGCATCGTTGAAGCGAAGTCCGATGTCGTCAGAGAGTTTGTAGTCGCGAAGGATGAGCGAGAGGCGGGAGTCCTGAGCACATGAATAGATGTAGTGCGGACTCTTCCAGCCGAGGATGTGCTTTGCACCTTCCACCATCATGCCCTTGAAGCCCATGTCGGCCACCATCGCACCAATCTCGTCGTCGTAGATGAGCGAACTGTTGCGGAAGACCTTCGGGCTCTGTCCGAAGAGCTGTTTGATTTTCTTTGCCTGACGCTTCGTCTCGCTGATGAAGTTGTCGACATTGCCCAGAGACGAGAGGCCGTGACTGTAAGGCTCGGCAAGGAACTCCACACAACCCGTTGCAGCAAGTCTGCCGAGAAGGTCGAGCATTTCAGGAGCGTACTGTTCGATGAGCTCAAGGGAAACGCCGCTGATGCTGAATGCTACCTTGAAAGCCTTTCCGTTCTCGGCAATCATGTCGAGCAATGTCTGCAAAGCTGGCTTGTAGCTCTTCTCAAAAAGTTCGTTGATGACACGTTCGTTCTCGTAGTCATCATAGTAATAGTGGTCGGTGCCAATGTCGAAGAAACGATAGCGCTTGAGATGAATCGGCTGGTGTATCTCGAAGTATAAGCAAATAGTTTTCATCTTTTCTATATTATTTATTATACATTATCTATTATATATTACGCACAGCGTTGAGGTAGTCTCCATTGTCGAACCATCCGCGGCTTGTGAGCTGGTTGTAGCACTCGCGGATGCGCAGGCCGACCTTTTCCCAAGTGATTTGGTCCACCTCCTTCATGCCCTCTTCTGCCATGTAGTCGTGCAGCGCATCGTTCTGGCAGATGCTGTAGATGGCGTCGGCCATTGCATCGATGTCCCAGTAGTCGACCTTGATGACGTTGCGCAGTATCTCGCCGCATCCGCTCTGTTTCGAGATGATGGACGGGCATCCGCATTGCATGGCTTCGAGGGGAGCGATGCCGAATGGTTCGCTAACGGATGGCATGACGAAGACGTCGCTATTCTTGTAGCATTCATAGACTTGCTTGCCGCGCTGGAAACCAGGGAAGTGGCAGCGGTCGGCAATGCCGTAGCTGGCAGCAAGCTCTATCATCGCGTTCATCATGTCGCCGCTTCCTGCAAAGCAGAAACGGATGTTGCGACTGCGTTCAAGCACTCTCTTGGCGGCTTCGAGGAAGTACTCCGGGCCTTTCTGCATCGTGATGCGGCCGAGATACGTCACCACCTTCTCGCCTTTCTTCTTGTTGGGGACGATGTTGCGAATCTCTTCATCGAGCGGATAGACCGCGTTGTGCATGGCCACGCACTTGCGAGGGTCTTGATGATATTGGTTGATGACCGTCTGCCGCGTCAGTTCGCTCACGCACATGATGCAGTCTGCATGGTCCATGCCATTCTTCTCGATGCTGTAAACAGTAGGATTCACTTTGCCACGAGAGCGGTCGAAATCTGTTGCGTGAACGTGGATGCAGAGTGGTTTGCCGCTCACCATCTTGGCATGAACGCCAGCAGGGTAGGTGAGCCAGTCGTGGGCGTGAATGAGGTCGAACTGCTCGCTTCGTGCCAGCACGCCTGCAATGATGGAGAAGTTGTTGATCTCTTCATGCAGATTGCCTGGATAGCCTCCGGCGAAGCCGATGCAACCCATGTCGTCGAGCCCTTGCAGGTAGTTGAAGTCGGCATAGAGGTGGTCGCGGAAGCGGTAGTAATCCTCTGCCGTGTGACCCACGAAGCGGTCTTTGATGTGGTCGTACCACACATCTCGCCAAACGACGGGCACCTGACTCATGTTCACTATCTTGAGGAACTTCTCCTCTTGTCCTGTAGGCTTAGGCATACAGAACGTCGTCTCAACGTCACCTTGCAGGCTCAATCCCTTAGTGATGCCGTAGCTTGCAACTGCAAGGCCGCCGTATATCTTGGGAGGGAACTCCCAGCCGAACATTAGAACTTTCATGTTTTTCATTGAACATTGAACATTGAACATTGAAGTCTGACCTTTGCGCTGTGGAGGGCTTAGTCTTTCAATTATCAATCTTCAATTATAAATTATCATTCCTCATTATATTTATCAAGCAGTTTCACGATGCGCATGATGCCCGAGACATTCATGGCAAAGCTGATGGCGCCTCGTCCGTGGAAGGGCGGATTGCCGTCGAAGAGCTCGGGTATGGTGCCGATGCAGTGGTAGAAGAGCTCCTCTTCGTAGCCCACAAGCAGACGGTCCACATAACTCAGTTTGCTCATCCTGTAAATCTTCAGGCACGCTTCCATGTAGAATGCTGCGAGCCAAGGCCATGCGGTGCCCTGATGATACGCGTAGTCGCGCTGCACTTGCGGGCCAACATACATCGGGTTGTAGCCGTGGCTCTTCGGGGAGAGCGAGCGCATTCCCTTCGGCGTGATGAGTTCCTTCGTGCAATAGTCCAGCACGCTCTTCTGCTGAGCTCTGTCGAGCGGAGAGTAGTCGAGCGCTACCGCAAAGACCATGTTCGGGCGCACATCGTAGTCTCGATAGCCGTCCACACAATAGTCGCAAAGGTAGCCATATTCGTTGTAGAACATCGGGGCGAAGTTCTTTTCGCAGAGCTGGGCAGCTGCCTCAAGCTGCTTGATGAACTTCTTGTCCTTCGCGATGCGGCAAACCTCGGCACTGAACATCAAGGCGTTGTACCAGAGTGCATTGATTTCCACGATGAAACCCGTTCTTGGGACGATTGGCCGACCGCCTGCTGTGCTGTTCATCCAGGTGACGGCTTTGTCCCTTCCCTCGCAACTCACGAGCCCGTTCTTCTCCACATGGAAGTTCGGATGCCCGCCAGCCCTGAGCCATTCCATGATGTCCCAAAGCAAGTTGCCGTACTTCTCGATGCACTTCTCCATGCTGACGATGTTTGCGTACTGCTGGATGCACCATACTGCCCAGAGCAGGACATCGGGATGCTCCATCTCGGTCACGCTGACAGACAGTTTCTTCTGCTCAGGGTTCTCTATGAACTCGCGAATAGCTTTCTCCGCTGTCTTCATGACGGCCTCGAACTTCTCCACCTCGTTGTTGGGGAGCGTGAGGCCTGGCAAAGAGACGAACATGTCGCGAGCCCTGCACTTGAACCACGGATAGCCGGCCAGCACATAGTCTTCATGCTCGCGATGGACGATGAACTGATGGGCGCTGTTGACAAGCGTGTTGTAGAAGTTATCGCGGGGCGTGCGTACGCTTACCTCGAAGTCTGCCAGCTCGGCCAGCGTGTCGGTGTTTATCTCCTCCAGACCTGCGGCAAAGACCACGCTTTCGCCCTTCTTGATGTTGAACTGGAAGTAGCCAGGCACATAGAGGTCCTCGTTGCTTGCATAGCCGCGCTCCTGTTCCTTGGGATACTCCAAACCTCTGTACCAGTCGGGGCGGAACACAAACTCGTTCTCTTTGTTTATCTGCATGAAGAGGGTGGGATAGCCGCGATACATGCAAGTCGAGATGCCGTTCTGCACGATATCGTAGTGACGGTTCACGCCAGCATTCTCGTGTGTGAACTCTCTTACGCTGCGGAAGGCCAGGAAGGGCTGCAGGCGAAGCGTCGTCTCGGAGTGCGCATCGACCAGCGTGTAGCGGATGATGATGCGGTTCTCGAAGTGCTGGAACATCATCTCGCGCTTCAAGATGACACCGCCCACTCGATAGACAGTCGTAGGAACTTGGAGAGAATCGAACTCGCGGATGTACTTGTGACCGCGAGGGCTGAAGTTGTCTCCGTTGTACTTATGGAGGCCGAGATTGAATTCGGCGCCATGCTGAATGACAGTTGCGTCGAGGCTCGACAGCAGGACGTGGTTCTCGTCGTCCAACTCAGGCACAGGCACGACCAGCAGTCCGTGGTACTTGCGCGTGTTGCAGTCCACGATAGTTGTGCAGCTGTAAGCTCCCGAGCGGTTCGAGCGAAGCACTTCCTTCGGGAGAGACTCCCGCAGATTAGTCATCAGCGTCTTATCAAAACGTAAATAACTCATAAATGGTTATTGGTTATAGGTTATGGTTTACTGAGTGTAAAATTACGCATTTTCCTGCAATTGCTGAAATTTTTGCACGCCTTTTTCATCAACAAAATGCAAATAAATCGGCAAAAGATGTTGTTTAACACAAAATCGTAACCTTTGAGCTGCAATAAGTTGAAGATAAACGTGAAAAGCGGCCACTCGTCGGCCTTCAAAACCACTAACGTGTCTTCGTCAAACTTCACACGTCAACTTCGCAAACTTCACACGTCAACTTCGCAAACTTCACACGTCAATTTTGCAAACTTCACACGTCAACTTTGCAAACTTCACACGTCAATTTTGCAAACTTCACACGTCAACTTTGGCAAATCCTTACGTGGATTTTTGCAACTGCTCTCGAGTGGGTTTCCAGAGGCGCTTTAGAGGCCAATTTATGTCTCTGCCCGACTTTTTTGCCTCCGACTTCCATTTTTTTACTTTTCACATGAAAATTCTTCATTTTTCATGCTTCATTCTTCGTTTTTTTATTGTATCTTTGTGCTGTAAAACATAAAAAACTATGATAAAAAAGGAAGATGTGTTCGGAAAATTGCCCGAAATGAGCAGGGTGCTAACGATAGAGGATCGCGAACAGGTTCTCGACGAGATGGAGGTGCGCGCTTATCGCAAGAACGAACCTATCTACAGCGAGGGAGATGTGCCTTCGCATCTGCTTTGTCTGCTCAGCGGTAAAGTGAAGATATACAAAGACGGTGTGGGCGGAAGGGCTCAGATTGTGAGGGTGATAAATGCTGTGGAGTACTTTGGCTATCGCGCTGCCTTTGCCGAAGAGAACTATGTGACGGCGGCAGCGGCTTTCGAGCCTTCCGTCATTGCCAGCATTCCCATCGGCTTGGTTCGCCAGCTCATCACCCGCAATCCACAGCTGGCGTGGTTCTTCATGCACCGGCTGGCTGTGGCGTTGGGCAGGAGTGATGCCCGAACTGTTAACCTCACACAGAAGCACATCCGAGGTCGTCTGGCCGAGAGCATCCTGTTCCTAAAGGAGAGTTATGGGACGGACGAGGACGGCAAGACGCTTACCGTCTATCCCAGCCGCGAGGATATGGCGAACCTGAGCAACATGACAACCAGCAACGCCATCCGAACCTTGAGCGCCTTTGTCCAGGAGGAACTCATCACTCTCGACGGACGGAAGATAAAGATTCTCGACGAACCGGCACTCCAGAAGATATCCCGTATGGGATAGCTCTGAATGTTCTGATAATTCTGAATACTCTGACAACTCTGAATACACTAATACAATGAAACGCTACACTTTTCTTTTATTGCTTTTGGTCGCGTGTTTCGGCAGCTTTGCAGAAACGAAAAAGGTGGTTGGAACGGCTGGCGAGAAGGCTGTGAAGGCCTATCGGAAGATGATTCCCCAGCAGGCTGAGGGTTATTACCTGAAAGTCACGCCGACCGAGATTGTTGTGGCCGGCAGGGATGCAAGCGGAACATTCTATGGAGAGCAGGCACTTGAAAAAATCAAAAATGAGAAATTAAAAGTAAAAGATGGGGACTTCAAGGAAGTCACTTTCCTTGAGGATGGCGGGAGCTCGTTCGAGATTCGCGACTGGCCAAGCGTCAGTTGCAGAGGTGTCATCGAGGGCTTCTATGGCAATCCTTGGAGCCATGAAGACAGGCTCAGGCAGTTCGAGTTCTACGGGAAGCACAGGCTCAACATCTATGTCTATGGCCCTAAAGACGACCCCTATCATCGTGCACATTGGCGCGACCCATATCCCGAGGCTGAGGCTGCGAAGCTGAAAGAGCTCGTGGAGGCTGCGCATCGCAACAGGGTGCAGTTCGTCTGGGCCATTCATCCTGGCGGAGACATCAAGTGGAACTTGCAGGACAGTCTGGCCGTCGTGAACAAACTGAACATCATGTACGAGCTTGGCATCCGCACGTTTGCCGTCTTCTTCGACGACATCGGTGGTGAGGGCGCAAGGGCAGAGAAGCAGGCAGGCCTGATGAACTACCTGACCGATGCCTTCGTCCGCAAGCACAAGGATGTGGAACCCCTCATCATCTGTCCTACGCAGTATAACAAGGCATGGAGCGGCGGAGACTACCTCTCCACGCTCGGCACAAAGATGTACCCCGAGGTGCGCATCATGTGGACGGGCAACAGCGTGGTCGATATGATAGAGCGCGATGACTTGGAATGGATCAATGCTCAGATCAATCGCAAGGCCTTCATCTGGCTCAACTATCCCGTCAACGATTATTGCCAAAGCCGTCTGCTCATGGGCAAGACCTACGGCAACGGGCTCGACATAGCTGACCTTGTGTCGGGCTTTTGCAGCAATCCGATGGAGTATGCAGAGGCTTCCAAAGTGTCGCTCTACAGCATTGCCGACTATTGCTGGAACATGCCTGCCTACGATGCCGAGAAGTCGTGGCAAGAAGCTCTCGACGAGTTGATGCCGACAAGCAAAGAGGCCTTCCGCTTCTTCTGCGAGAACAACATCGACCTTGGCAAGACGGCTCACGGACTTCGCCGCGATGGAGAGAGCCCTGACTTCGGCAAGGGTCCCAACGAACAATACTTCTCTCGTCTTGTGACGGAGGCAGATGCCCTGCTTGCCGACAGCATTTCCCAGCCGGAAATGCTCAAGGAGATTGGCCCATGGGTGGAAACAATGCGAGTGCTTGGGCAGAGAGGTCTGCAGGTGACTGCAATGCAAAAGGCTTTGCAGACGGCAGACAGCGTGGGCTTTGTGGCTCACTATCGTGCCTTGCAACGCCTCGAAGAAAAGCAGAAGAGCATCATCAGCCGCAACTTCGAAGGCTCCGTCGTGAAAGCAAAGCCCGTAGTGAGCGGCACGATTGTGACGCCCTGGGTGAATGAAGAAGCCATTCGTCTCGTCAAGGACTACAAGAAACATTATGCTTACGGCCTGGAGTTCTTCCCTCAGCAAGCCATCGAGGACGGACTATATTATATAATGTATAAGGGCAAGTACCTGACCGATGTGAATGCTTCGCCCGATAGAGACGGCGACTTCCCTGTCTTTCTCGCAGAGGCGGACACCATCAATCCGCAACGCCAACTCTGGAACATCGAGCTTGTGCCTGAGACAAACCGCTTCAAGATAACGAATGCGCAGGACGGCCGCTACGTCAACGAGATAGGTACATTCTGGGCCAACAAGAACACGAAACCATACAATGCAGAGTGGAATACCTACATCTTCACCAAGACGCCCGATGGCTACACCATCCAATGCGCAGGCCGCGCTTCAGGTTCATGGTATGTTGAAGACAACCGCATCAAGAACGGCAAGCAATCGAGTGCATTCCAAATCAAAACTCCATGATGTTCTGCCGGATTTGTAATCCGACAGAATAGAATATAAGCATTTGTAATGCGATAGACAAAACCAACATGCACGCATTAACACGCGAATTGTATTTCATCACTTCGACTGTGATTGATTGGATGGATGTATTCACTCGTCCGCTTTACAAACATATTATGGTTGATTCGTTGGAGTATTGTCAGACAAACAAGGGACTTGATATTTATGCTTGGGTGCTGATGACCAATCATTTGCATTTGATTGTAGGTATAAAAACGGCATTGCTATTGGTGACGTGCTTCGAGATTTCAAAAAGTTTACAAGCAAGAAAATCATCAATGCAATTCAAGAAAACCAACAAGAAAGTAGGAAGGAATGGCTTCTGAACAGATTTCATTTCCGAGCTGCAAATGATAAAAAGATAAAGGAGTTCAAGTTTTGGCAGGAAGATAATCATATTGAACAGATCAATACATATGATTTCTTTAAGCAGAAATTGGAATACATACATCTGAATCCTGTTAAACAAGAATTTGTCGTGCGACCAGAGGATTATTTCTATAGCTCAGCTCGTAATTATTCAGGCTTGAATGGGCTCCTGAATGTAATAGTGATAAAATAAGGTAATGAAAAGAGTTTCGGATTACAAATCCTTATATTTAATGCGGTCGGATTGCAAATCCGCCCGAACTATACACGTGTTCCTACTTCTTCTTCTTTTCACACTCTTCGCTCACGCGCAGGATTACGAGCGTGTTCGCAGAGAGTGGCTGGATAGTTTGCGGACGGCAACGGCTAGCATACTGCGCGACAGCATTATCCGGCAGGATGCCGACAGCATGAAGCTATGGTGGACGGTCTATGGAGAAAAGCCTGCCGACGGGCGAAGCCTGTGGATCAGCCTGCACGGAGGAGGCGGGACGACGCCTGAAGTCAACGACCAGCAATGGCGCAACCAGATGCGACTGTATCGTCCGAGCGAGGGCGTGTATGTGGCGCCCCGTTCTCCCCTCGAGGCTTGGGACATGTGGTGTCAGCAGCCCATCGACAGCATGTATCGCGTCCTCATCCGAACGATGATTGCGCACTATGATGTCAATCCCGATAAGGTTTATATCATGGGCTATTCCGCTGGCGGCGACGGCGTGTGGCGTATGGCACCGCGTATGGCCGACCATTGGGCGGCGGCCAGCATGATGGCAGGTCATCCGGGCGACGTCCACTTGGAGAACTTGCTGAACACACCTTTCATGATTTGGTGCGGAGCGAATGATGCTGCCTACAACCGCAACCGGCTCGACCGTGAGCGAGGCTTGCAGATGGATTCTTTGCAACGGACTTGCCCCGAGGGCTACATCCACGAGACGCACATCATGGAAGGCAAGGGGCATTGGATGGATCGCGAAGATGCCGCAGCGCTCCCGTGGATGGCTCGGTTCAAGCGTCAAGCTTGGCCAAAGCACATCATCTGGCAACAAGAGGCAGTCTATCGACCTAACTTCTATTGGCTTTCGGCTCCTCTAGAGGAGTTGAAGCGCGGCAAACGCGTCGATGCAAAGGTCGAGGGCAACTGCATCAACATCTCTCGCTGCGACTATTCCGAGCTGACTTTGTTCCTGAGCGACGAGCTGGTGAACCTCAAGAAGCCCGTCACCGTCAAGCTTCGCGGCAAGAAAGTTTTCAAAGGGAAGGTCAAACCGAGCGCGGACACTTATCGACAGACGCTCTACGAGCGGCAGGACCCCAGCTTTGCTGCTCCTTGCAAGATTACAATAAGATAAGAGATTGGTATAATCCCCCGACTGCGGAAGAGTTTCATGCTCTTTTTGCGGCCTCTTTTACACTGTTTAAAGCAGAGGTCATCACACGCTTGCAGGTGAGGCAAAAAACGCCGCGTGCGGCGATGGCAATCCCCGCGTGCGGCGATGACCATTTCCGCGTGCGGCGTTGGCAATCGCCGCACGCGGCGTTTTCCACTGTCCCACGCGGTATTGTCGGACAAGGGTCATGTCGTTCTGTATCAAGACCTTATGAGTCTGGTGGGTTGAAGCGGGGAGAGGAGTTTGTGGCGCTATGTAAGTCACTTTAGCGCACGCGGATGCCCTTGGCTAGCTTATACATGTTTGGGAGGTCGCTGCTGAAGATTGTTCGCGGCGAGTCGTGGAAAAGGCGGAAGTCCTCTTCCGAAGGGTGACCCGGGAAGACGGAGAAGTAGTGCGTGTCCTTCTCGTTTTTGCCTACATACTTGTTCCTCCAAAACACGAAGAAGCTCAGATGGACACCCTCTGCGGTGGCAGGCTCCAGAATCTGCTGCGTCCAGTAGTTGGGATTGCGAAAGGCTTCGAGTCCGGCTTCTGTCACAGCACAAGGCTTCTGCTTGGAAGCCGCTACTTCGGAGAGCTTCCGCAGGTTGGCGCGCAATGCGTCGGGCGTCTCGCCTTCATAGTAATCGTAGCCTAAGATGTCCACATATTCGTCGCCAGGCCACCAGAAAGTGAAACGCTCTGCGCTGTCCCGTCCGTGCGATTGCGGCGAGATGACATAGATGAAATGGTGTATGCCAGCCTCGCGGAGATAGTCAACGGTGAGCCTCCACAGAGCAACGAATTGTTCCTCGCTGGCACATCCGCGGCCCCACCAGTTCCACGTCTGCGTGTGTTCATGAAAGGGACGGAACAGGATAGGGATGGGCTCTCCATTGTCGTCAGTAAGTGTGCGGGCATATTGTGCCAGACGGTCCAGCCATAGGAGGAATTTCTCGTGTGTAGGGCTGCCGTCTTTGAGAATTTCCCTCAACACCTCCTTGCTCGAGTTGTCCCATGAGTCGCCGCCTGTCAGCGGATTGCCCAGATGAGCGCAACAAGTGATGACTTCCCCTCTGCGCCGAGCCTCCTGAATCAGGCGTCGGGTTGTGGCAGCCCATTCGCTATTGCGGTCATAGCGCTCGTCCATCATCGAGCCGAAGTCCATACTGCATACGGCAGGATAGTCTCCGCAGACGGCCTTCGTGTCGGAGCCACCGGGAGTTCCCCGCCAATATCGGCCGTATGCCAGGTCGTCGTGATGCCCGAACATGAAGCCTCGCTTCTGCAAAGCCCACAGCTGAGAGTAGAGGGCACGCGTCTGTTTCGTGGCTTGCGGGTCTGCCAAATGCAGGGTGACACGTGCGAAAACGCAACAGGAAACACAAAGTAGGATGAAAGACAATAAGCCTCTCATTAAGGAGAAGTGTGATGACATGTTTTACTTGTTATAATGAAGCAAAAGCTATCTGCGGCGCTTGCTGGGCGTGAAGAAGGAATGAATGCCAGAAACGACACCCGAGCAGAGGCGGTATCCTCTGTAGAGAACAAGGCCGTTGATGAGAAGACGGGTGATTTTCTGCACCCTGTCGGTCGTCTTAGGTATATTGCCTCCAGTCAGATAACTGACATTGTCCGTCATCTGCGTACGAGAAGCCTGCAGCTTCTTCTTGATGGAGCGCTTTCTTTGCTGGATAGCAGCAAGAACATCGGGAGAGTTGGCTATATTGCTCATAGTTCGTCCTCCTCTTCGTCGTCAGGAACAAACAGTTTGGCCACAAACCTCGATATGGGCTGCACTATCCAGCGCTTGCGGAACAAAAGGGTGACGATGATGACCAGCAGCAGGACTCCGCCCATAATCGTGAAGCTCTGTGCTATGCCAACTAACTTCGCCAACCAGAACGCAAAAGCTATCACAAAGAAAACGAGCGCTACCAAAGCGAGTACCAGGCACAAAGCAGTTGTGGCTACTGCAGAGAGGAGCACGCTCAACTTCTCTGCAGAGTCCAACTTCAGATACTCTTTCTGCAGCTCCAGATAGTTCTTCGCCTCTGTCCAGAGCGACTGAATGTTTTCAGAATAGTTCATTGACCATTGTCTCCCTCCCGTTTTGGGGAGAGGTTAGGGGAGATGGACTTTATTCTTCTTCCTTAGCAGCTTGCAGCTCTTCGGCAATCTCGTCAACGAGGTCGGACATCTCCTGACGGTTGAGCTTAATGCCACGCTTGCGAAGTGCCTCAGCAATTTTCTCACGCAGGTCGCTTCCCTTTTCAGGGGCAAAAAGCAAACCACAAGCAGCACCTACGACTGCTCCGCCTATGAAGGTTACCAGAAAATCCAATGCTTTCATAACTCAGATATTATTGAAGTTTATTTTGTTTCTTATTCCTAATCTCGATACTTTTTCGCTTCTTCGCCTACAAATATAGGGCTTTTTGGCTTTCCTTCGATACAAAAATGCAAAAAAATGTTGAAAAGAAGGCTTTTTCTGTCTGATTTGTTGCGTTTTAATGGAAAAAGCACTACTTTTGCAAGGAAAAATAAACGAAAAAATAACCAAAACCCATAAAAACAACTTATGAAAAAGATTCTTTATGTGTGCGCTGCTGTCTGCGCTGTGTTTATGATGTCCTCTTGCAAGAGTAAGGAAAGTGCTTACAAGAAAGCTTACGAGAAAGCAAAGGCTCAGCAGACTGAGCAAACAGTGACTACCACTACAACTCCTGTTCAGCAGGTAACCACTCAGACTGTGACTCCTGTCACCACGACTCCCGTGGCTGATTACAGCAATGTCCAAGTTCGCAACGAGAATGTTACTTTCGTTGAGGGCAGTCCTCTGAAACAATATGGTGTGGTTGTTGCTTCTGTCACCATCAAGAGCAACGGCGTGGCTCTTATGCAGAAGCTCGCCAGTCAGGGCTACAACAGTTGCGTGGCACAGGCTCAGGTGAACGGTCAGACATTCTATCGCGTAGTTGCTTGCAGCTACGACACCAAGCCCGAAGCAGCTCAGAAGCGTGCACAGCTCGAGGGACAATATCCCGGCGCTTGGCTGCTTTATAAGAAATGATATTCTGAGACTCCCCAAGACCTTAGAGACCTTAAAGACATTAAGGACCTTAAGGACGTTATAATTATATATAATGTGGGAAGAGTTCTTGCAATAGACTACGGGGTCCGTCGTACAGGTTTGGCTGTGACGGACCCTTTGCAGATTATTCCGGGAGGCCTGACTACCGTCGAAACGCCTAAACTGATGGCCTTCCTGAAGGACTATCTCTCGAAGGAACAAGTGGAGCGTTTTGTGGTTGGCCTGCCAAAGCAGACAAACGGCCGAGACAGCGAGAACCTGCCAAGAGTGAAGGCTTTCGTTGGGCAACTGCAAAAGGCTTTCCCGTCGGTGCCTGTCGATATGTGGGACGAACGCTATACCAGCGTCCTCGCCCAGCAAACAATCCTGCAAAGCGGCATCGGCAAGATGGCTCGCAGAAACAAAGCACTCGTGGATGAAGTGAGCGCCACAATCATCCTGCAAGGATGGATGGAGAGGAGAAATAATTAAGAATTGAAAGAGAAGAATTAAGAATTTCCAAGTCGTATGCAGGGAAAATAATTCATAACTCTTAATTCTTAACTCTTAATTGATAGAAGATGATATTACCAATATACACATTCGGTCAGCCCGTGCTTCGTCAGGAGGCTGAGGAGATAGACAAAGACTATCCGGAGTTGGAGCAACTCATCAAGAACATGTATGAGACGCTGGAACGCAGCGAAGGCATCGGTCTTGCAGCACCACAAGTGGGATTGCCCATCAGGCTTGTCGTCATCAATCTTGATGTCATCAGCGAAGACCTTCCTGAATACAAAGGATATGTCAAGACTTTCATCAATCCTTATATCGAGGAGTATGATGAGACAGAACAGGATGTGATGGAGGAAGGCTGCCTCAGTCTGCCTGGCATTCACGAGAAGGTGAAACGTCCCACTCGCATTCGCGTCACCTATCAGGACGAGCAGTTCCAGGAGCATGATGAATGGGTGACTGGCTACTTGGCTCGCGTCATGCAGCATGAGTTCGACCACCTCGACGGCGTTGTCTTCACAGACCATCTGCAAGGCCTGCGCCGCCAGCTTACCAAGTCCAAGCTCCAAGACATCAGGAAAGGCAACTTCTCCTGCAACTATAAGGTAAAAGTGAAACATTGAAGATTGAAGATTGAAGGTTGAAAATTGATAATAAAAGCCATGAAAAAGCGGATATTCTTGCTTGTGGCTATGCTTGTCGGCATAGTTAATTTTCAATCTTCAATTTTCAATCTTCAATTAGGCACAGTTTCGGCTCAGATCAACACCGACCGCGTCCTTTTGATGGGGCGCAATGCTTTGTATTACGAGGACTATGTGCTAGCCATTCAGCGCTTCAATATGGTCATCAATGTGAAGCCTTGGTTGGGCGAGCCTTACTTCTACAGGGCTTTGGCAAAGTATTACCTCGAGGATTATCAGGGAGCAGAGATTGATTGCAATAATGCCGTAGAGCGCAATCCATACGCACTCAATCATTATGTGCTTCGAGCTCTTTGCCGCATCAACCAGAACCGTTATGCCTTGGCCGAGGAAGATTATAACAAGGCAATTGCCATCAATCCGCTTGACCATAATTCGTGGCACAACATTGTGCTTTGTCAGATTGAGTTGAAGGAGTACGAGAGGGCGGACTCTTCGCTTGATGTGATGCTTCGTAATTGGCCGAAAGAGACAGAGCAATATACGATGAAAGCGCAGGTCTCTTTGCTTCGGACAGATACCATTAAGGCAGAGAAATGGACAGACCAGGCTCTTGAGTTGGATGAATACGACGGCAAGGCTTGGAGTCTGAAGGCAATGTTTCAGGGCAATCGAAAGGAATATAAGGAGGCAGAGGCTTCCCTCGATAAAGCCATCTTGCAGATGCCGCGAGTGGCTGGACTTTATGTCAATCGTGCTTTGGCCCGTTACAATCAGGACAACCTTAGAGGAGCAATGTCTGACTATGATGCTTGTCTTGACCTCGAGCCCCGTAACTACTTGGCTCACTACAATCGTGGCTTGCTGCGAGCCAATGTGGGCGAAGACAATCTTGCCATCGAGGACTTCAACTTCGTGCTCAACCTCGAACCGGATAATACAATTGCCCTCTACAATCGCGCCCTTCTGCTCGATAATATCGGCGATTATAATGGAGCTATTCGTGACATAAGTGCAGTCATCAAAGACTATCCCGAGTTCTGGGACGGCTATCGCCATCGGGCAGCCATCAAGCGAAAGATAGGCGACATAAATGGTGCCGAGAGGGATGAGTTCAAGGTCTTGCAAGCCCGATTGGATGCGGTGGCCGGCAAGAAGCATCCTGTCCGTACCCGAAAGAAGAGCGAACGCAATATTGAGGACTATGCGGCACTTGTCGAGGAAGATACGCACGAAGAGGAGAACGAGTATGTGAGCGAGTATCGCGGAAAGGTGCAGAACCGCCAGACTGAACTTCAGCCGGAGCCCATCTATTCGCTTACTTATTATAAGCGCGAATCAGAGACCAATACTTATGTCGCTTATTGTCCAGAGCTGGAGAAACTCAATACCCAAAAGGTGCTGCCTCTGCAATTGTATTTGACAGACAACGAGGCTCCGATGACAGAGAAGCAGACGGAAACGCATCAAGCCTCGATAAATGCTCTTTCCGAGAGACTTGAGCAAAAGCCTCATGACCGCGATTTATTGCTACAGCGAGCTCTTGCCTACTATCATATCCGCGACTTCGAGAATGGCGTTGCTGACATGAATACCCTTATTCAGGAGAAAGGAGCCGATGCATTGGCTTTGACCCTTCGTGCCCAATGTCGCTTTGCACAGTTGGAAGTCTCACGAACTACGGCTTCGGCTTCCGACCTTCGACTTGGCTATCTGATGGCCGTCCAGGATTACGACAAAGCCTCCAGCCTCATGCCTGATGTGCCTTTCCTACACTACAATGTGGGTTGCCTGCAAGTGCAATTGGCAGATTATGTGGCTGCTCAGAAGTCCTTTACCCGTGCTCTCGAACTCGACTCTCATTTCCCGAGTGCTTATTACGGGAGAGGTGTGGCATACATCCTTGGAGGACAAACAGAGCAAGGATTGAGCGACCTTTCCCAGGCAGGAGAGTACGGACTATATACCGCCTACAACCTCATAAAGAAGTACTCAAAGAAGTAAAGACTTCAAGTCTTGCAGATAATGAAAACCCTATGTGGAAACGGCGGTCTGATATGAACAAGTGAAAGTCCTCGCGTGGATTTGCAAAAGTCCTCGTGTGGATTTGACAAAGTTCTCGTGTGGATTTGCAAAACATCACGAGAGCATGTTGGAAGCACCTGAGAAACCCATCGTTAACGTCATTTTATAACTTGCGAAACTTGAGTAGAACATGAAGAATAAGAAGAACGGCAAACTGCCGAAAACTCTTTTGGGCAACATCCTGTTGATAGCCTTTCTCGTCACGGGATTATTAGTGCCTTCGGTGAGTACGGCTTGCACTTCCTTTATCGTTTCGGGCAGAGCCACCAAGGACGGACGTCCGCTCATCTTCAAGAACCGCGATACGGGCGACCAGAACAATGTGATTGTTGTTGGGCAAGGCGAGCTCTACCGATACATGGGCATTGCTGCATCCTGGGACAAGAAGCCTGTGGAAATCTGGGGCGGACACAACGAGGCAGGCTTTGCCATCATCAACACGGCGGCTTACAACATGAACGGCTGCGAGGGCAAAGATACGGACAACGACGGACGATTGATGCGTCGTGCTTTGGAGGTCTGCCGCACTTTGGCCGATTTCGAGCTTCTTCTCGACACCTTGCCTCAACCTCTTGGCCTGAACTCCAACTTCGGTGTACTGGATGGTGAAGGCGGTTGTGCCTATTATGAGACTGGCCATTATAAGTATGTGAAGTTCGACGCAAACGATCCTCAAGAGGCTCCCGACGGCTATCTCGTTCGCACGAATCACGGGCTGACGGGTTGTCGCGATATAGACCGCGGAGTGGAGCGTTTCATGGCCATTTCCGATTTCATGGCAGAGGCTTGTCGCAAGGAAAATCTCGACTGCGAATACCTGATTGCCAATGTGCCTCGCTACCTTACGCACGGGCTGACGAAGCAGAACCTCTACGAGCAGTTGCCCAAGGACGAGAACGACACTCGCTACATTCACTTCTCGGAGTTCATTCCGCGCTATATCACTTCGTCTGCCCTCTTGGTTCAAGGCGTGAAGCCAGGCGAAACGACCTCGCACACCATCAGTTGGACGAACATCGGCTGGCCTTGTGCCTCCGTGGCTATTCCCTTGATTCTGGAAGACGATGTGCCTCTTCCCTCTATCGTTCGGCGAGGAGAGAACGACAAGTCTTGGCTCTGCACAAAGTCCATCGAACAAAAGAAGCAGGTGTTCAACCTCAAGCGAGGCAACGTTCGCGACTACATCGACCTCAGCAAACTTGTGAATGCGGCTGGCACAGGCATCGTTCAGCGCATTATGCCTTTGGAGCGTGAGGTGTTCAATCATGCTCGCGAAGCACTGAAGAAAGTGAGAAAAGGAAAGGGCGCACAAACATTGCGGGAATACTACGAATGGGTGGACGAATATGTCAAGGAACACTACCCCTCCCGACCTCCCCGAGAGGAGTAGCTTTGTATTCCGCGGAGAGGATAGCGGTTGCAAAGTGTTTTTAATGGTGTTGTTTCTCTCGTGCTTTGTCGCTTACTTTAACACGTCAAATTGCGCACTTTGGCGTGTCAAGTTTGCAGACTTAGCATGTCATCTGGATTCACTTCGTCTTTCTCTGTCACGAGTCGGACATTCAAGCGAGCTTGATGACTCTCGCTGCTTCGGCGATTGACACTACAAAGGTACGAAAAAATCTTGGATTGCGCAAGCAAATTGGCAATTATTCACACACAAAACGAAAGTTTTTTCTCCCCCTACATGTCGCCGCGCTATATTGGAATATTGGATATTGGTTTTGTTTTTTTTTGCGGCGGACATGAAGGAGATGGAAATAATAGTATAATTATAATATAAGTAATTATATATTAATATATTATATAAAATATTATACATATTTTAACACACTTCTCCCACCACCTTGAGAAAAAGTGCATCCAATATCCAATATTCCAATATAACTTTTTCACATGTTTGGTGGGTACAAGAAATTTGCTGCAAATTCACTTTTGTGTGTTGCGGCGAGAGAACGCAGAGGTGCCCGCGTGAACAGATGCCCTCTATTTCGCCCGCAAATGCCCCTGGAATCGATTTCCTCCCCTTCGGCGGACGTTTGATGGTCCCAGGGCGAGAAACGCGCTTAGAGAGGCCTTAAAACGCGAAATTAAAATTCATAGAATTTTAACCCCGATGTTTTATGTCACACGGAAACCACGGAAATCACAGAAAAGATTCTTTCGCATAGAAAACGACGGCCCCTTTTTTGAACAAACACTTTGAACATTGTTTTAAAAGGGACAGAAATAATTAAGAGTTTCCTGCCGCGATAAATTATGAATTAACAACTGTGAATTATCGTCGAAACAAATAAAAAGTAAGGCAAAAGGCGATGGCAAGCAAATATTTTTTCACTTTTCATTCTTCATTATTCATTTTTTTTGTACCTTTGCAGCCCGAAAATAGTAATAAAAGCGCAAAATGGTAAAGATAACCTTCCCAGATGGCTCTGTTCGTGAGTATGAGAACGGCGTCACTGGTTTTGAGATAGCACAGAGTATTTCACCCCGTTTGGCTCAGGACGTTGTGGCCTGTGGCGTGAATGGCGAGACAACAGAACTGAACCGTCCCATCAATCAGGATGCCAGCATCAAGCTCTATAAGTTCGAGGACGAAGAGGGCAAACATGCTTTCTGGCACACCAGTGCCCACCTCCTTGCTGAGGCTTTGCAGGAACTCTATCCCGGCATTCAGTTCGGCTTCGGTCCCGCCATCGAGAACGGCTTCTTCTATGATGTGCTGCTTCCCGATGGAAAGCAAATCGGCGAAGGTGACTTCAAGACGATTGAAGACAAGATGCTCGAGCTTGCCCGTAAGGATGAGGCTGTGGTTCGCAAGGAAGTGGGCAAGGCAGACTGCTTGGCTCAGTTCAAGGCAGCAGGTCAGACCTACAAGTGCGAACATATCGACCAGGACCTCGAGGACGGCAGCATCACAACCTATACCCAAGGCAACTTCACCGACCTCTGTAAAGGTCCCCATATCGTCAGCACGGGCATCATCAAGGCCGTCAAGCTGATGAGCATCGCAGGTGCTTTCTGGCGTGGTGACGCTACGAAGGACCAGATGCAGCGCCTCTACGGCATATCCTATCCCAAGAAGAAGATGCTCGACGAGTACCTCGTTATGCTCGAAGAAGCCAAGAAGCGCGACCACCGCAAGATTGGCAAGGAGATGGAACTCTTCATGTTCAGCGAGCGTGTGGGCAAAGGTCTCCCCATCTGGCTTCCCAAAGGCACAGACCTCCGTCTCCGCCTTCAGGAAATGCTCCGCAAGATTCAGAAGCAGTACGGCTATCAGGAGGT
>JAEEGK010007091.1_pt1 | contig 26770 bp, 15 predicted proteins | sample 8958771 | NCBI WGS metagenome assembly JAEEGK01 (sample SAMN16246547, study PRJNA631951) | gut metagenome | biome: gut microbiome; feature: rumen; material: SC-attached | host: Bos | place: Iran: Karaj | collected 2018-10 | reverse complement strand
ATTATGAAATAATTCACATAATTGATTTGTAAAATATGATATACTTTTTTTAACTGGTGGTAATGCTCCTGCTTTTCTGTAATTACCAGTTAAAGATAATTCATATAAATATGCATTATAAAATTTTTTGTCTGGGTCTGATTTTTGTAATTCTAATAATGATGGTATTTCTTCATTTAAATTATCTCCTATTGAATTCCATGAAAAATCTAATATTTTTATTTTTGGGTGTTTTTTTATTTCAGACATTATTAATCCTGCTCCATAATTTCTAAATTGATTTTGATATAAAATTAAAACATCTAAATTAATACATTTATTTACTAAAGTAGATAAATTTTGGGATATATCATCTCCAATAGAATTTTGACCTATATTCAAATATTTTAATTTGGTAGTTAAACTATTAGTAATTGCATTTAATATATTTCTCATATTTGAATTTTCTAAATATAATCCTTCAAGATTTAAAGTTTCAATAGTGCAATCAACATCATTTAAAAATTTTCTTAAAATTTCTGCTCCAGTAAATCCCATTTTATTATAAGAAATATTTAAAGAAATTAATTTACTCATTAAAGATTTATTATTGATAATAGTAGTAAATAAAGGAATAAAAGAAATATCACTTAATCTATTTTTACATAAATCAAGTTCAGAAATATGTTCTGCAACACTTATAGAATTTGATAAACATTGAATATAATTATCACCTACTCTTCTATTATTTAATTCAACTTTTGAATTATCTCCTTTTCTTTTAACAACTCCAATAGGATTAGGAACAATTTTATATTTATTTGTATTTCTAACAAAATTAAAAGAAGGAGTTGAAAGTGTATTTGCGCCTTTTCTAAAAATTTCATTATCTTTATGTAATTTATTATAAAAAACTTTAAAAGAATTTGGATCACTATATCTAGTTTTTCCAAATTCATTATTTTCATATAAAGGATTATTATAATCTTTTTGTAATAATTCTAGATCATTCGAAGTTTCTGTTGTTCTATATAAACCAATATATTGTTTTCTATCTTCATTTGTTATTGATGGTTCTGTTACTGATTGTTTTTGTTCAAATTGTTTACGACGAAGATGTTTATCTATTTTTTTCATTTTATAAAATTCTAATTCATCTCTAAAATGATGCTCTATTTTTGGTAATCTAAGTGAATTAAAATTATTCTCAGACATTTTTTTTCAGTTATTTAAAAAGAGGTTTTTATTAAAATTTAAATTATTTATTATATTCAAATTCTATTATTAATTAATATTTTTATTTTTTATATATCATGTTTTGTTAATTCTTCAGTCAATTTATCAATATTTATATTTTTAAATAATTCCATATCTATTTTTTCATCTTCTTCTTCATTTTCTTCTTTTTCTCTTTCCTCTTCTTCTCGTATTTCTTTTTCTAAATCACCTAATCCATCACTTAATTTTCTTTTTTTTTTATTTTCTAATTCATCATTAATATATTTTTCTTGAATACTTTTTAATTCATCTTGTGAAGTAATTCCTTTATATTTATCAAATAATTCTTTATTAATATTGAAGAAGTTTTCACCCCATTTAAAATGATTCATGATGAATTTAGCTTCACGTTCAAATCCTCCTAAAAATAAAGAAGCAGCAAAAGCCTCAGCACACGTTAATTTAAAAGCTTTACCAAAATTTACTGGATTAACAGCTACCATAAATGGTAATGCCCTTGTTTCAATTTTATTTAAATTTAAATTCAATTCATTAAATTTTGCCCATGAACAATCAATAACACATATTCCTTTTTTTTTTATTATATCATGATCTTCTATTGAACATATTTTTTTCCCATTTGGTGTTAATAATATTCCTCCATAATTTGGATAAAATTTCATTTCTGATAATAAACCTAATCTTTCCATTTTTTTACCTGTACATTTTTTAGGGTCACATTGATCAAAATATAACATTGTTAATTTTATTGTAAATTCTTCAAATTCTTCTTCTTCATTTTCATATTCTTCTTCTTCATTATCTTGTTTTTTAGGAGATTTTGGCATTAATATTACTTTTTTATTATTTTTGTGATTATGCTTTTTATTTCCATTAAATTTATAATTATGATGTTTCTTCTTCATTTAAAAAGATAAAAAATAAAACATATTTTTTAAAATAATAAAAAAAACATAAAATTTTAATTAAAAAATGTTTGACTACGAAACCGATGATGAAAAACCAAAAATTAATGAAGACATTAAGATAATTCCCTATACAAAAAATAGAATGAAAATAGTAAGAGGAAATCGTTTTTTTATATTAGATCCCAATAGATATGATATAAATAATTTAATGATGTTAATTGATTTAAAAAAAATAAATAAAATTGAAGAAGAATTTGAGAAATATCCAGATGGATTAGATAGATTAACATTTATAAAATTAATGAAAAAAGAATTACCAACAAATTTAAGTGATCCATATGATGAAATAAATTTAGTATATGGATTATATAAATTATTTTGTGAAACTGATTTAAGTGGAGATGGAATAATGCAATGGAGTGAATTTACACAATTTATGATAGATAGAGTTGAAGGTGAAAATGATTCTTCAGATCCAAATGATACTGAAGGAATGAAAGAAAAAGAAATGATTAAATATAAAAGGTATATGATAAGTGAAAAAGTTAAAGATTATACTATTCATAAAAAAGATGTTATTTCTGCTATTTATTATCCTAAAATTGATAAGATTATTATCGCTGAATATAATAGTAAAATTTTAAAAATTTATAATCCTAAAAATGGAAAATGTGATATGATTTTTGATATTGAAAATTATTTTCAGAAAAAAATGTTAGAAGAACAACAAAATAAGAAAAGTGGAGTTAAAAAAAAACAGAAATTTAAAGTAGAAAATGTTAAATCATTAACATTTAGTGTTTTATCAATGTTTATGTCACCAATAAACATTTTAGCATTATGTTTAAGTAATAATAAAATAGCATTTTTTACATTTTCAACAGATCTTCATGCAGAATGTATATATGAATTATCAACAAATCCACTTCAAAAAAGAATATGGTATTTAAAAGATCATGATATTTGGGTTAGTACTGGTAGAAAATTAGAAAATGAAAGATATTATTATTTATATGAATTAGATATAGATTTTGAAAGAGATGGTGATAGAATAAAATGTTTATATAATCAAGGTCATTGGCACAGAAATGTATTTTTTGAAAATCCAATTGATTATAGAAGTCCAAATTATGGTAAAGGACATCAAGAAGAAATTTTTGATGTTATAGAAATATCAAAACCTCCTTTAATATTAACAGCATGTATGGATGGAAAAATTAGATTATTTAATTTAAATGAAAATGATTTTTTAAAAGTTTGGAGAACCGAAGGTGGAGTTAGAACATTAGCATATAATCCAAATATAGATACAAATGGGTTAATTTTATCAACTGGATTTGAATATCATATAAATATATATTCTACAGATTTAAGTCTTGATGATTCTTTTAAAGGAAAATTAGAAGGTCATTCTGCTCCTATTATATGTGTTAAATTTTTAGCTGATTCTTATATGTGTGTTTCTGTTGATGAAGATGCTATTGTTAAAATCTGGGATGCTAAACAAAGACAATGTTTACAAACTTTACAAGTTGATCAAAAAAAAATAATCGTTAATCAATTACTTTATATTAAGAAATATAATAGGTTTGTTATTTATGGTAATAAAATGATTTATTATGATCAAAAATACAGAGAAAGTGAAATATCAAAAGTAAGTAAAGAAAAAAATGAAATTAATTATCCTATTAAATGTGAATTTAATAAATATCATATGAATTTTTATGTTGCCACTTTGAAAGATATTAGAGTATATTCTTCTGTGAATGGGAATTTAATATATGTTTTTAAAAAATTTTTAGAACAAGAAAGATTTGATAATGAAACAAAAATTCGTTGTTTTTGTTTTGATTATCAATATCGTTTATTATATTTAGGATTTTCAAATGGGACAGTTCAACAATTTAATGCAGGAAATGGTTCATTAATAAAGCCAATAAATGAATATGAAGTTGAAAGAGATGGTATAAGTACTATAAAAACTCATCATACAAAAGATGTAAATTCAATGTTTGTTTTTTGGAATTTACCAGGAACAGCAAATGAAGATTATATTTTAGTTACAACTGGATTAGATTCTATTATTAATATGTATAATGAGAAAGATCCTGAAGAATCTGTTAAATTAAGAGGAATTTATAATTCCCATAATATTGGAGATAAAAAAAATGAAATTTTATGTATGGATTTTTCAAGAAGATATAATAACTTTGCAACCGGTTCTGTCGATGGAATTGTTAATTTATGGAATTTTGAATTAACAAAAATGGAAGAAACATGTTATATTCAAAATTATAGAAATTATAATGCTGTTGAATTAAAATTTTTAGATCCTTTCCCAGTTTTAGCAGTTGCTTATTCAAATGGTTCTATTTTCTTATGGGGTACTAAACCAAATATTGAATTAAATGGACAATGTTTCTTTAGAACTATGCATTATTTTCATAAAGAAAGTGGTTTTGTTCAAAATCCTATTTCTTGTTTATTATTTTTTCATCATAAATTTGGTAATTTAGAAAATAAAAAAGTAAAATATGCAAATGACTTTCTGACAAATCCACCAGAAGATATTTCATTTGATGATGATTTATTAAAGTATGTACCTGATAATAAGGAAGATAATAATAAATCTTATTTAATTATTGGAGATGATAAAGGATTTTTAAAATTAGTTGATTTATTACCAATATTTAAAAAATATAAAGTTGAAATAATGGAAGAAAGTAAAGTTCAATCTACTTTTAATATATTAAAAACAGAAGAAGTGCATGCAGAAACTAGTTTAATTCATAATTTACAAAAAGAAAAAAAATTTATGGGACCATTTTATGCAGTTTACCCAAATTTAGTTATTTATGAAAGTAAAATTCATAATGAAGAAATCATATATTTAAGTAAAGTTGATGAGCCTTTTTCTTTAATATCTGTTGCAAAAGATAGAAAAATTAAAATTTGGGATAAAAATATGGATATCATAGGTGAGATTTATACTGGGATTAATAATATTACTATAGCTCCTTGGAAATTTAAATTAGATTGGGAAACTTTAAAAAAAGAAGAAATGCAAGAATTTTTAAAAATAGCTGATGAAGTAGAAGTAGATTTTTCAATGTTAAAAAATTATAATAAAAATGCTCCAATTCCTGCTGAAGATATGGAAGAAGAAAAAAATGATAAAAGAAATTTATTTAAAACTCAAATTCCAGTAAAAAAAAAAAGATTTAAAAAAATAGAACCAAAAAAAGAGAAATTTAAAGTTTTTGAAGATGATAATATAATAAATGAATCATATGAAGGAAGATTTATTCAAGAAATGAAAAAGAAAATAGATGAAGATTTTTGTCCTCATGGAGAAGAAATTGGAATGAATGAAATGAGTCGAAATGTTATTGATAGTGTTGCAAATGGAAAAGATATTTCTGAATTATTCCAAAATCCCATTCATAAAAAAGCAAAAAGTACTCATTCAATTTTACCTAAATTAAGTTCAAGTACTAATATAAATAATCAAAATGATAGAAAAGAATTGTTTATTGAGAAATTTATAAAAAAAAGTGATGATAATGTTAAAGATAGTTTAATTTTACCTTTAATTAAACATGAATTTAAAAGTAATGAAAATGTTAAATTTAAACAAGGAGAAACTGAAAAAATTTTAGCTTTTGAATATTATCAAAATAGTTATAAAGAATGTTTTAGAATTCATAGCAAAGAAGAAGGAATAACTGGGTTAAGGGCAAACTATAAAATAATGTGGGATTTTGTAAATGGATATAGTAAAAGAAGAAGAAAAAATAAAAACAATTAAATAAATAATATATTTAATTTATTTTTTTTTATAAAAAATTTAATTGTATTTTTAATTTAAAAAATGAAAAATTTTTTGGAAAATTTTTTTGATATATCTTCAATAATAAGAAGTGGATATTTTATTTATCAAACAGCAAAATTTTTTTCAAGAAATAAATATTATTATCTACCATATAATTACAGAATAGAAAAACTAATTCCAAAAACAATATCATCTAAAATAAATAATTCTGCTTTTGGTTTACAATTAAGGTCAAATGACCCAATCGAAGATCGTTATTCTTTAAAACAATTTTCATTGGAAAACCAAAATAATGCTCTTTTTATGAGTGTATATGATGGTCATGGAGGATATTCTTTATCAGAATATGCAAATAATCATTTATTTAATTATTTTATAGATTCATATAATGAATTACCAAAACATTTATCCACAGATGAAAAAATTAAAAATGCAATATTAAAAGCATTTTTAAGAATTGAAAAAGAATTTTATGATATTTCATATGAAAAATATTTAAGAGGTGAAGGAAGAGAAGCAACATTAGGTTCTTGTGCATTAATAGGAATAATATATGATAATAAACTATATATTTCAAATTTAGGTGATAGTAAAGCAAGAATGTTTAGTTTACCTAAAAATAGTGAAAATTTTTTAGTAAATAAATTAACAAAAGTATTTAATGCGAGAAAGAAAGAAGAACAAGATAGATTAATTAAAATTTGGCCTAATGACCCAATTATTTATAAATGTCATAAAAATAATCCTAAAGCTTGTTATGTAAAAGGTAGATTACAACCAACAAGATCTTTAGGAGATTTTCATTTAAAATTTAAAGAATTTAATGAACATACACAAACTAAAGAAAATAAGGAAAAGTATAAGAAAGAAATAAAAGATTTTGATGGACCATATATTAACCATATTCCAGAAATAAAAATAATTAATTTAAATGAAAATGATAAATATATATTAATGGCTAGTGATGGCTTATGGGATTTTTTAAAAAGTTCAGAAGTTTCAAAAATAATAAGAAATTATGAAAAAGAAAAGATATTCAACATAAATTTAGAAAAAATATCTTATAAATTATTAGATAAAATATTAATTAGAGCATCTCAAGATGCAGGAATCAGTTTTGATGAAATGTTAGAAATAAAAGAAGCAAAAAAATTGAGAAAAATACATGATGATATAACAATGATTTTATGTTCATTAAATAATTTTAAAATATAATTATAAAAAAATATTTTTTTTGATGATAGGGTCAGAGAATAAATTTAAAAAAATCTACTAGATTAAACATTAATGATATAATTTTATTTTAAATGTTTTAAATTCAAAAATATTATTTTTCTTTAAAAACTTTAAAAAAGATATGTTAAAATTATAATATAAACATTCATAAATAAAAAAAGATAACAGAAAGATTAACAACTTTATACTTTTAAATTTTAATTTTTTATCATTTAAATTTAAAAAAAAAATTTATTTTTAAATTTTGAAAAAAAAATAATTGTATTTTATTTATTTAATTTTATATGGATAATTCCTGTTGTTTTATTTGTAAATCATCTAAATTTCTAGAAAAAAATAAATTTAATTTTACATGTAACCATATATTTTGTGTTAATTGTCTCTATTATTTAATTTTTCAAAACCATATTAATGAACTAAATGTAGAAAAAATATTAGTAAAATGTAAATGTAAGGAAGGAAGTTTAGAAATGACTCTAGATAATATATATGATATTTTTAATTTAAAATATAATTTAAATGAGTCAGATAAAGAAATAGAATCTTGTGAAATTCATCCTAATGAAGAAAAGCATTTATTTTGTAAAAATTGTCAGAAATATGTTTGTCCAGAATGTTCTAAATTATCTGAACATTCTAAACATGCAGTTATTGAATATAGAGAATATGTTAATAGTTTTAAAAAGTTTTTAGATGGAATTCCTCTTGAATATCATTCACTAAAAGATTTTACTACAATGTTTGATTCATCTATAAAAAAGTTTTATAATGAGGTGGAAAATACAATTAATAATACAGTTAAAACAATAAATGATGTAATTGAAAGTCTTAAAAAGCTAAAAATTGAATATATAAAACAAATTAAAGAAAAATATTCAGATTCTATAAAATTATTTAAAGCTATAAAAATGTTTTATTCTGATTTTTATTGTGAATATACGAATCGTAAGACTATTACTGATATTTTTAAATTGAAATTTTTAAAGGATATAAAATATGAATTAAAAAAGATAGAGACAATTTTAAATCCTGAATTTTTTACATTTCTTTCTTCAATGAAAAAACAATCATTAGATTTAATTGATTTAATATCTCAAATATTATCATATAAATTTGAATTTAAAGAAGTATCTCGTGGTTTTGTAAATGTAGATAAAATTTATGGTCATAAAAAAGCAATTTACTGTGCAATTCAATTAAAAGATGGAAGAATATGTACAGGTTCAGGTGATTATACAATTAGAATTTGGGAAGAAAAAAAAGGATTTTTTAAAAATACAGTAACAATAGGAGAATCTTATGGTGAAGTAGTAACTTTATTTCAAAGTAGAGATGGAAGATTATTTTCTAGTACTAAAGGTCATAATACAATTAGAGTATATAAAAAAAAAATAAATAATAATAATCAAGAAATTTATGAATGTGAATCTACTTTATCTGATCATAGTGATACAATTACTTGGATGATTCAATTAAGAGATGGAAGATTAATTACATCAAGTAGAGATAAAAGTATTAAAGTTTGGGAAATAATAAACAATACATTTTCATGTGAACAAACTTTATTAGAACATGAAGATGATGTTTATTGTGTAGAAGATATATTAAATAAAAGAATAGCTTCAGCATCAGGTGATAGAACAATAAGAATTTGGAGAGAAAAAGAAAAAAAATTTAGTTGTACATATATAATAAATGGACATACAAATAAAGTAAGATCTGTTGCTTTAATGAAAGATGGTAAATTAATTTCAACTGGAAGTGATTGTACGATTAAAGTTTGGGAAGAAAAAGGAGAAAAATTTAAATGTGTTCAAAGTTTTATTGCACATAGAAAATTAGTTAATAGTGTTATTGTGTTAAAAGATGGAAGAATTGTTTCTGCAAGTGCAGATTCAACTGTTAGAGTTTGGGTTAATGGACCTAAAGGATTAATTAAATCTGAAGTTCTAAGAGATCATAAAAAAATTGTTATGGGAGTTTTAGAATTAAATGATGGAAGATTAGTTAGTTATGATTCTGATTCTATTGGTTACATTTGGAGAAATGGATTTATGTTTGATTGAAATTTAATTTTTTTTAATTATTTATTATTTTATTTAATAAATAAATTTAATGAATAAGTTTAAAATTAGAAATATAATATGGAAAAATATAAAGTTATCATTAGTGTAAAGGAATTTAATATATTTGTTCAATTGTTAATTGATATAAAATTATAAATCTTATAAACCATATACAACTATTTTATTGGAAGATAATACTAATGAAGTTTTCTTAAAATAACAATTAAATAATTTTCATTAGGAGAAGATTTAGAAAGAAGTAAAATGTTTTAAAAAATCTTTAAAACAATTTTTAAATTATAAAATATAAAATATGATGAAACAAATATTTGTTAAAAATTAGAAATTACTTATTAAAAATATATACTTAAAATGGAATAGCATATTTTATATATATATTTTATTTTTTTGAGAAAAATAAATATAATTTATAAAACTGAAAATTATAATAAAAAGTTTTAATCTTCATCAACATTTAATATATCATTTTTTAATTTATTAATTTCTTCTTCTGAATTTTCATCTTCTTCTTCTTCATTTTCTTTATTATTTTCATTATCATTTTTATCAATTTTCACATCATTTATTTCTTTTTTAATTTCTTCAATTAAATGATTATTAGTATTATCTTCATCTTCATTACCTTTTATAATTTTATATTCATTTAAATTTGGTTGTTTATTTTCATATAATTTATGTTTTTGAATTAAATTATCAATTTCTTCTGAAGTCATTATTGTTGCATGTTGTTCATCATCATCAAATTCCATTGGAATATATGATGAATTTTTTTTCTTTTTAGGACAAATTCCATTTTGTATCATTGATTTCATATAATTTGAAAGAGATTTACATTTAGTAGAAACAAATCCCATAATTTAAATAATTAAATTTTTAAAAATAAATATAAGTTTTTAATTATTATTTATAATATTTTTATTAATCTAATAATGTCAGCTCAAGTATGTGATAATTGTACAAATGAATTAAAAGAGGAAAGATATAAACATAATTATCAAAATATTTTAGAACAAAATTCATCTTGTACATATGATATAAATAAATTCAAAAAAAATTATTCAAATTCCTTTTTATATTTAACACATCTTTTCAGAAATGGAAAATTAACCTTTAATTCAAGTTCAAAAAAAAAGAAAAAAGAAAAAAAACAAAAAGTTCAAAAAACATCAAATGATAATTATAGGACATTTAGACATGTAAATAGTCAAAATTTTATATATAATAATAGAGCAGATCCTTATAAAGAAGCAAATTTTTTATGGAATTTAGCAAAAAATAAACAGAAAAAATTTGTGTCAAATGAAAAATTTCATAATACTTTTTCTTCTTTTGGAAATTTATTTGATAAAAATAATATTAATAGAGATGATTCAGAAGAAAAGAAAAATGATTTAAAAAAATTTTATACTGATTGTGTAAGAAAAGGATTTTTTGGAAGAAAAAATAAAGATAATATTCCACTTTTTTTTCCATCTATAACAACATGTCAAAATGAATATTTTTCAAAAAGTGAAAAAGGTAGACATCAAAAATTATTAGGTGAATTTGGAAAATTATCTTTTTATTTATATCAAAGTCCTGAAAATAAATTAAAAATAATTAAAGATTTCTTAATAAAATATCATATTATTGATTTAAAAAATTATACAAATAAACAATTGTTAAAATTAGAAAAATTAGTAATGAATTTTAATTTTTTGATGGAACCTTATAAAGATATTAAATCAATGATTAAAGATACTTTAGAAGGAAAAATAAGTTTTATAAATGAAGATAGTAAAAATTTAAATTATATTTCACCTTATATTCCAAAAAGACAATCTCGCAAATTTTCTCCTCTTTTAAAAGACTTAAATTTATATAAAAATATGGATTTAGAAAGGCAAAAAAAAATATATTTAAATGATATTAATTACAATGGAGATTATAAGAAAATATATGATGATATTGAAAAAGAAGTAAATAGTTTAAATAATGAAACAAAATATAATACAATTTCATCAAAGACAGAATATGGTTCTTTTAAATTTATAACTTCTTATAAAGAAAAAAAAGATTTAAAACCTAATATGATATTAACAAATGAAAAAAATATAATAAAAAGAAGAACAAGAACAATTCAAACATCTGATAGAAGTAGAAATAAAACAAGAAATACAACTATAAGTGAATTAACTGATAGATTGTATTATAAACCAATGAGAAAAGAATTAGATATTGCAGATATTAAAAAACAAGGTAAATTAACAGAATTTGTTGCTTTTACATCAGCAAGAAATAAAATATTTGAAAATAAATTAAAAAATTTATTTGAAGATTAATTTAAAATAAAAATATAAATTATAAAATTACTATTACCTTATATAAATAAATAATTAATTTTATTATTAAATAACACTCATATATAATACAATCTGAATATATATCATTTTCAGTTATTATTATTAATAAGATTAATTTTATTAAAAAAAAAATTATTTATTTTTGCTTTGTTGGAAAAAGGAATTGGTATTGAACTATTTTTGGATAAAGAAAAGGACATAAAACTTGAATTTAAACTATGTTTATTTTTATTTAAAATTTCAAAATTTTGGAAAGTTTTTTTTATATATGTATTATAAGAACAAAATGTTATTATTATACATGACAAAAAAATAAATGAAAATGATGAACTAAAAGAAATTATTAAAAATTTTTTTTTTTTTTTCACATTCATTTTATCATCATAAAAAAATCTATATATGCAGAAAATTAGGAAAGTTGATATTAGTGACATTCCAAAAAAATATATAATTAAATGTATTGTAAATCTTTTACAAGAAATTTTATCAAATTTTTTATCTTTATAAAATCTAATATAATATTTGAATTTACAAATTTCACATTTTGCATTTTGAGGTTGAATTTTTGCTTTAATAAACCAATTTTTTAAACATAATTGATGTACATATTTTATTGAACCTTCACATTGACATGGATTAATTAATGGATTATTTTTTGTTTCTTTTTCAAAACAAATTCTACAAGATTTTGATTCTATTAAATCAAATTTAGAATCATTTAATATTTTATTTATTGATAAATTAGTTTTCAATTGATTTTTTTCTTTTTGTTGAAATAAAATTAAACTTGGATTAACACTTAAAATATTTTGATTTCTTTTTGGATAAAAAAGACTTTTTGTTGATAATTTTATGGCTTTTTGTTCTTTTTGTGTAGGATAAGAATTTCTATTTTTATTGTAAACATTTATCATAAAATTAAAAAAAAATTTATTTTTCAATTTTTTTAGAATAAAATAATAATTTATCTATAATTGTCTTTATTATGTGATTACAATTTAATTAATTTATATTAAAATTTTATTGATTTAAAAGCATAGTTTCATCAAATTTATTTTCTTCTTTAGTTATATTATTATCTTCATTAACTTCTCCTTTAAAATTTTCATTAATATGCTTTTTTAATTTATCATACCATTCTTTTAATTTTCCAGGCATAGTAATACTATACATAGCTGGTGGAACATTCATTTTAGTATCAACTTGAGTAATTGAAATGAATTTAAAATCTTCTCCTTCTTCATACATTTTAAATACTGAACAAATATCATTTATCCTTACTATATTTTTTCCTTCTGGTAAAAAATTATCATTTGTTGAAGATGAAAAATCATAAAAAGCATTATTTGAATAAAAATCATATCTTTTATCTATAACATCTCTTTCAGATACAAATATCATTGGAGATTTACATATATAATATAATATATATTTACTTTTATCTCCTTCAATTATTTTATAATCTTTTAATGATTTATCCCATTGTAAACGAGCTTCTGGATTATTCATATAAAAATCTAAAATTTGAATTGTTGTTCCTTTTGGAAATTCACTTTTACTTATTTTATTTATTTGTTTTATAGCTGGGAAATTTCTATTAAAAATTGATCCTTTTTTATTGATGTATAAATCAAATCCATTTTTAGATATTAATGGTTCAAAATCAGAATTATTATTTAATTGTTTTTCAATATAATTTAATATATTCTCATCTGTAAATTTGAAATTTATTTTTTTTTCAGAATCACTTATATATTTTTCTGGAAATACTATATTTCCTTTTAATGATGAAAATTCTTCATCTTCTTCTGTTTTCATTGAAAATGAATCTGCTTGTGATAGATTGAATTCTTTCTCACTTTGATTGCTTTGAATTCCTTTTATTATATTTAAATTAATTTCATTATGAGATATTTCTATATAATCAAATTTTTTTCTTGAAAAAAAACAAAGAAATTTACAAAGTTTTTTCATTTTTTTAGAATAATTTTTTCTGTTTTATCGTTTTAAATTGTTAATAAAAATTAGTAAACTAATTCAAAATAATTAAATATTGATAAATAAGAAATGGGTAATAATTCAAAAGAAGAAAATGATGTGACTTCATATTCTTTTATTGCTTCAATTTTACTTTTTATTATTTTTGGATTATTTATCAGAATTTATAAAAGATTATTTTATGATATATCATTTTCAAATGAAATTGAAAATAATATTTGTAAATGTTCAAAATGTAAAGAAAGAATAAAAAATTATTTAACAAAAAAAAAAAAGGAAAACATTAATTTAACTTTCTTTATATATATAATAACTATAGTAATTTTATTATATTTATTTATTGGATTATGTCAAGAAGTTGCAAATGAAACAAATAAAAATTTTAATCCATATGAAATATTAGAAATATCAGAATCTGCGAATGAAAAAGAAATAAAAAAATCATATAAAAAATTATCATTAAAATATCATCCAGATAAATCAAAAGAGAAAAATGCAAGAGAAAAATTTATGGAAATAAATAAAGCATATAGAGCTTTAACAAATCCAATAGCAAAAGAAAATTATAAAAAATATGGAAATCCAGATGGACCAGGTTTTATCAAAATAGATTTAGGACTTCCTAAATTTTTATTTAAAGGGAAATTTGCAAATGGATTTTTAATATTTATTGCAATTTCTTTAGTTATAATTGGTCCTATATGGTTTTTAAAATGGTTTAATAGTTCAAATCAATTTAATAATGAAGGATTATATATTATTGATCAATCAATATTTTATTATTTTTTAAATGAAGAAACTCCTTTATTTCAAATTCCATTTATTATTGGTTTAGCTGAAGAATTCAAACAATATTTTTATAAAGAAAATAATTTAATGGAAAAGAAATATGTAGAAGATTTATATGATAAATATAATAAATATTATCCAAATATAGAAAATAATATTAAAGAAGATATTTCTTATGGAAATAAAAAAGCTATTTGTATTTTATATTCTCATTTCATAAATAATAAAAGTACAATTTTAGAGGAAAATTATGAAGATTTATATTATGTTTTTCATAAAAGTATTGAATTACTTGATAATATGATTAATATGGTTATTTCTTGTAATAATACATGGTATTTTTATGAAAAAATCAATGAAGAAGATAAAAAAACTTCAGAAGAATTAGAATTATTTGAAGTAAAAAAATATAATTTAAATACTTTAAAAACTTTAATCAAAGCAAGACAAATAATACATCAAGAAACAAACATAACAATAATAAAAAATGAGTTTTTAGAATTACCAAACATAACTAATGAAGATCTAAATTCTTTTTCAAATATAGAATCAATAAAAGATTTAAAAAAAGAATTTCATAATGTAAATAATAAATATGAATCAATAAACAATTATTTGGATAAAAAGGAAGCATTAAAAAATATTCCATTATATGATATAAAATGTGATATTGAAGTTCAACATTATGAAGTTGGAGATTTATTAATATTTAAAAATAAAATTTTGAGAAGTTCAAATGATATAAACAAAAAAATAGGTTGGAGTCATTCAAATACTTTTCCAGGAGAAATGAATGAAAAAGTTTTATTAATAATTACAAATGAATCAAATAATAAAATTTTAGGAGTAAGTAAATTGAATTTATATGGAAAAAAATATGAAATTAATTATGATTATAATATGATGACTGAAAATGAAGGAAAAATAAAATTTAATATTGAAGTTAATTCTCTTAACTATTTAGGAATTGATAATAAAATAGAAGTAGAAATAGAAATAAATAAAGGAAGTAATCCTAAATTAATTAGAAATTTTATTAAAAATAGAATGAATTTTGTTTTAACTCAAAATGATTTTGAAACAAATTATTTAAATCCTCTTCCTTATAATTCTTTAAATAAAAATGAAAATAATGAAAATTCCCATTTAAAAGAAGATTAATGATATTAAAAAAATGAAATTTATTTTTATTTAACAAAAAATAAATAAATAAACAATTTCAAATTAAGTTTATTGATTTTTCACTTTTAAAGAATTAATCTATATCTTCCATTGTTTAAATTTAATTTTTTTTCCATAATCTCTTAAATTTCCTCCCCAAAGAGTAGTAGCATTAATATTATCAAAATTAAGTAAATGAGAAATTGAACCAATATTTTTAATACCAAAATTATTATTATATCTTGAACTAGGACAATGTTCAGTTAAACTTCTTAAAGTTATATTTGGAGACATATCAAATTTTCTTTGTCTAACTTTTTCTCCATTAATAGTAGAAGACTAAATAAATAAAAAAAATTAATCTTACTGTATTAATTTGAATAAGTTTTCTAGCAATTTTATCTTTATTTCTTTCTAAATTATTTTTAGATTGTTCTAAAATAGGAGGTAAAAAAGGATCAAATAAATTTTTAGTTTTTGGAAAAGAAGTAGAATTCCAAGGATTAGGATTAATATTTTTTTTAATAACACCTTTTTCACTTTTTCTTAACATAGTTTCAAAATCTAATATAGATCTATTAGCAGGTTGACCAGCTTTATGATCAATAACATGATCAAAAACAGCTAAATTTGTTTTTAATTTCATTTTTTCATCTTTTGTTAATTCTATTCTTTTTCTATATTTTTCTAAATCTTTATCATAAAATGAAGGAGAATTTGTACTTAAATCTTTTGAGACTGGACCCAATTTATCATAATGTCTTAATGCAAGCATATATTCTATATCACTACCTGTTATATAATAACAATCTATTAAGTGACTGTATTGATTTACGTTTTTTGGGATTTTTGATATAGTTATATGTTTTGTTTCATTTTGGGATTGAGATAATTTTGATGATTCTTGCTTTTTTAATACCTCTGTTTGTTTCATTTTTTTTTTTTTATTTTTTATTTTTTTTTATAATTTTTTCAAATTTTAATATTATATATGTGTATTCATTCTTTTTTTATTAATAAATAAGAATTTATTCAAAAGGAGATTATAAGAAATTATTTTTTCGATTAATTCAATAGTTTCCAAGAGCTTATGAAGAAATAAATCATGGTAAAGTTTTTTAATTACTTTTCAAAAATTAATGTAAACTTTTAAATGGAGTATACTATGATTGTAGTTGGAAGAGTGAAAATTCTTGTTGTAATATAGGAGATTAAATTAGAAATATATTAATTCAACAATTATGTAATAATTAGAGTGATTAAGTATAATTGAAAAAGAAAAAAATATTGAAAGTAATTTTAAATATTATATTTTAAAAATCAAATAAATTTTATTTAATTAAAAAATGATAACATTATATAATAACTTATTTAAATATCAATCTTGATTAAATGATGAAAAATTTTCATTTAAATTTACTCTCAGACTATTATCAAGTTTATTATTTAAATCACCACCTTCTTCTTCTTCAATAAAAGAACTATTTATAGAAATTTCTGCATCTATTTCTTCAAAATTATTTAAATTATCTTCTTTATTTTCATTTATTTTAATTTCTCCATTTTTTAATTTTTCTTCTGTTATATCTTTTTCTAATGATAATTCCCAAATGTTTTTATTATCGTCTAATAATAATATTAATTCTTTTTTATTTGGTTCTTTATCACAAATTTTATTATGTTTTAATATTTTATCCAAAGAATTTATTTGATTAAATTTTTTAAAATTTATAAAAGTTTTATCTTCATTCTGATCTTCATTTAAAATTAAATTATAAATATTATCTAATTTATTTCTTAAATTACTTAAATCTTTCAATAATTTATTTTGTTGGTTAGAATAATTTTTAAAATTTTCTTCATCATTTTTATTAACTATTCTAATATTAAAATCACTGTTTATTTTGCTTATAATTTTTGTAAGTTTATTATTTCTTTCAGTTAAAGAACCTTTTTCAATTAAATCTTCTTCATTATTTACACCATTTGAATTTAATCTATAATACTTTTTTTTATTAGGTATTTCTAAATTATTTAATCTTGTTTTTAATTGTTCAATTGTATTTGTTAATTTTTTTACATTTAAATCTTTATTAGTTATTTGATTATAATATTCATTTAATAAATCTTTATCTGATTGATATGTTATTTTTAAATCTTCTATTTTTTGTTTTATTTTCTCATTTTCTGTTGCGAAATGCTCTATTGTTATTCTTAAAAAAGATATTTCTTCATCTAAACATTTATTTGATATTTTTGACATTTAAAAATCATTTTTAACAATTATTAATAATTGTAAAAAATGTTATATGAAAAGAAAAAAGAAAATTATAAATTAATAAAATTGATAAATAAAAGGAAGAAATTTAAATTCAAAAACCTATTTAGTAAATATATGCAAATAATAATACTAATTTATATTTTAAAAACTAAAAGTTTCCAAAATATAATAAAATTTTGAACATCAATAAATAAACAAACAAAACACATAAAAATTAATAATTATGAAATTGAAAAAAAAAAATGAAAACAAAAATAGATATAATAATATATTATTAAGAAAAGTGTAAAAATTTTAAATCATAAAAAAATAAATAAAAAAATTAAATGTCAAAAACTAAATCCCATTTAATAAAAAGATATTATAAAGAAAATTATTTATGTGAAGAAAATCATTCATTAATATGGGAAGGAAAATTATTATTAAATAAATTTTCTCCATGTAATAAATGTGGTTTAACTGAATCAAATGGAATAACAATAAGATGGAAATGTGATAAATGTAATAAAATATATTGTTGTAAATGTTATCCTATAATTGTTGAAAGTAAATGTCCTAATAATCATTATTTAAAAGAAACTAATAAATTTAGTGAATGTAATTTTAACGGATTTTATTGTGATAAATGTTTTATTCATTTTAATACTTCTGATGGTGTTTTTTATGATAAAGAGTGTAATTATACTATTTGCTTAAAATGCTTTAAAGATGCTTCTGATATTCCTGATGTTATTGAAGATTAATTTCTTCTTTTTAATATTTAAAATCTGTGTTTTATTATATTTAACAGTTTATTATATTTAAATTTCAAAATGAATATTAGTTTTCAGTTAAAATTTATATTATTTATTTTATTGCTTCAAAAAAATTTAATAAACTAAAAAAATGAAATTTTCAATTCAAAAATTATAACAATTGAATATTATTTTTCAACTTATATTGAAGATATTATATATATTATAGTGTAAATATAAAAAAAGAATGAAATATTAGTGTATATATATTAAATAAAATAAATGAATTTAAAAATTAAGTAAAAAGATAATAATAAAAATTTATATAAATACATTCTCAAAAATTTAAATTAATTTATTTTTTATTTCCAATAATAAGAGTAGTTTCCTTTATAATAGAAGAATTATTGATAATACCATTTCCAAAATTAAATTTAATTTCAGAAAATTTATCATTTTGTTTAACAATATAACCTAAACCATAAGGAGTATTAACAGGTTGACCTTCTTTACTAATAGGAAAATATTCTTTAAAATTATTATTTTTCCCATTTAAAATTTTTTCATCTTCTTCAACATTAATTTGTTCAAAAAGTGATTTTAAAATAGAAAAATACATTTTATCTTCAATTTTACTTTTATTAACATATAATAATATATAAGCATTATCAGAAATTACTTTTTCTTTTGAACATTCATTTATATGAGAATCATTAAAAGAAAACCATTTATTATTAATTTTACAGATTGAAGTATAATGACCTGCATTTAAAGAACCATAATGATTTATAACTCCATTTAAATCAAATTTTTCTCCATTAATTTCTAAATTTTCTAAAGGATATTTTATAAATGTTGTTATTTTCTTATTATACATTGTTGCAAATTTAAATCTTTGAAATGATATTATTAAAATTAAAGGTAATTTATCAAATTGATAATGCTTTGAAAATTTTTGTAATGTACCACAATAAGAACAAGTTAATTGACTTTCTAATTTTTCCTCATCTAAAAATAATTTAAAACAATCATTTAAAGTTGATTCAATTTTATTTTTTTGATTTTTATTTTCATTATCATTTTCAATTTTAATATCAACAACTCGATTTAATAAATTACTCATTAATTTTTCTTTAATAATTTGACCACACCAATCAACTTGAATGATATTATTAAAATCAAATAATAAATGATTATTATTGTAAGGATCAACAATACATCCTTGACAAAATTTATACCAAGGACATTTTGCACATTTAGTATAAGCAGTTTTATTTAATTGAAAACAAATTCTTATTACAAAAGGATAACAAGGTTTAATGTTTTTTTTCCACCAAACTTCATTTTCTTCTTCTTTTGAAATTTTAAAATATCTTTTATATCTATTCCATATATAATCATATAATTGTCTTCCTGTATAATTATTTTTAGAATTATTTACTATTAAAATATCTGGTAAAAAATTTATTGAATGAATTGAATATTTTTCAAATAAATAATATGAATTTGGAATTGAATAAAAATGATATATTTCTATAGGATATTCAAATACTAATTTTTCTTTTAATCTTAAGTTCTTATATATTGATTTTGGAAAAAATAATATTCTATTATCAATTGTTAATATTTCATCTTGTAAAAATTTTTTTTGAGAAATTGGATTTGTTAATATTTTTTTGTCTGTTATAATATTATAATCAACTAATTTAATATTGTCATTTTCATTTTTTATTTTTAAAATTCCATTTGAATTTAAAGTTTCATAAATATATAAACGAGAATTGTTTTGTATACATTCATCTAGTTTTAAACATTTACTTATTGGATTTAAACCATAATTATTTTCTTGAATTCCATAAGTACAAACTATAAAACTTGTATAATTTTTAATTTTTTTCTTTTCTATTTTTATATTTTTTTCTTCTTCCTTTAAAATACTTTCCTCTTTATTTTCTTCTAATTCTAATTTTTTATTATTTCTTAATTCATTTAATAAATCTTGAATTGTTTTATTTTTTTCAAAATTATAATTTAATCTAACTGTAGGACATTTAAACCTGAAATTTTTTTCATTATCATTTTCATCTTTTTCCATATTTTTTTCATAAAATAATTTTAAATTATCGAGTATACTATTATTATTATTTTCCTTATTAAATGAATTAAATTCTTCATTAATTTCATGATAATAAATCTTATAAATAAAAGGAATTCTAAATAAAATAACTTCAATATCTAAAAATTGATTTAAAGGAATAGGTAAATATAAATTATTATAAGTTTCAAAAGTTCTTTTTTCTCTTTTACATTTTTCACAAGTTAAAATTGATTCTAATTGAAAATTAAAAATAGCATTAATAAAACTTGCTGATCTTCTAATTGAATTAGCCCAATAAATATTACTTAATTCTTCTTTTGTATTATTTTTAGCAATTATATCATCTAAATTAGGATAATATTTTCCATTAATTTTAATATTTAATTCTTCATTTAATTCATCTAAAAGGAAATTTAAAAATTCATTTGCATCTTGTTGTTCATTTGTTGAAAAATCATCTTTTATATTTCCTACTATTTTTTTTAAAGGTTCTGGATTTATTATAATATTATTTTTCTTATTTTTTGTTTTTATCCATCTATATTCTAAAATACTTCTAAATATATCAAACACTTTACCTTTATGACTTAACTTACCTTTTCTATTTATAAAAAATTCTATTCTCTTATCCAAAAATAGTTCTTTTAATATTGGAAGGTTTATTAATAATTGAATTGTTGAATTTAAATAACATGTATTTCCTACATTTATTAAACCTATGTTATATATCATCTCTTCTTTTTCTCCTTTTTCTTTTTTTTCTTTCTTTTTGTTTGTTTTTTCCTTTTTATTATCTTTTTGTTTTTGCTTTTCTTTCTCTTTTTCATTTATCTTTTCTTCTTCTTCTTCTTCTTCTTCCTCTTCTTCTTTTTCTCCTTTTTCTTTTTTTTCTTCTTTCTTTTCTTCTTTCTTTTCTTCTTCCTTCTCTTCTTCCTTCTTTTTTTCTTCTTTCTTCTCTTCTTCTTTCTTTTCTTCTTCTTTCTTTTCTTTTTCTTCTTCTTTTTCACTAGTTTCATTTGTTGTTTCTGTTTTTTTATCTTCTGAAATTATACTTTGATTTTTCTCAATTTCTTTAATTTGTTCTTCTTTAAAAGAAATATTAATATCACTATTACTAATATTTCTTTCATGAATTCCTTTAATTTTTTGTAAATAAGTTAAACTATTTTCTTTTTTTGAAATTTTGCTATCTAAAATTAATAAAGTAAAATAAGTAATTTTTTCTTCTTCAAATGTTTTATCTTCAATTGGGAAAAGTCCATTATTAACATGAAAAATATAAATTTTAGGTTGAATGCATTTTTTTGTGTAAGAATTTTTTAATATTATATCTCTTATATTTTCACAAACAACTGATTTTCTTGAAAATATTAAAGATCTATTATCATCATATCTGTTATCTTTAAATAATTCTTTAAGTAAATTTAAATTTTCTTCAACATTAATATTTTTATTTTCTTTCTTTAAATTTTCAATAATTTCTTCAAAAGTATAAATTTTCGTATGAATAGGATAAAACTCAATTTCATAGATAATATATTGTTTTTCTAATATTAAAGCTTTTTTCTCAGGATGATACAAATTAAAACTTTTAGTGAATTTTTCTTGTTGAGGATATTCAATTCTATTAACTTGAATATTATTTCCTACAATATTAAACCATTTATAAATAAAAATATAAACAGATTTTGGAATTAATAAAAAATCTTTTTCATAAACTAAATTTGGTTGTAATAAACCATCACCTTGTGAAATTTCTGATAAATTTAAAACAGGAAGTGGTTCATTAGGATCATTTTTATGAAAAAAATCAAATAATTTTTCATTGAATTGAGTACTAATTGCATAATAAGTTGTTTCTTCTAATATTTTATTTTTTGCTAATGATTTAAAATTATCACTTTCATATAATAATAGTTTAAATAAATTTCTTACAATTCTTGGTTCAAAAGGTTTTAAATCAAAAAATAAATAAGGTATTAAATTGATTCTTTCAAATGAATTTGAAAATGATTTCACTAATTCAATAAATGAATTACTTTCATTTGTTGATTCTTCATATAATTCTAGAAAATTAGATTTTGAAATTGATTTAATATTAAATTTTTCTTCATTTAATATTTCTTTTAAATTCTTTAATTTAATTTCATTTTTATCAGGATAAGCTAAAATTTCAAAAGCATATTCTGCTCTTTCTTTTTCACTTCTTAAATTAATCACTTTTAAAAATATATTTTTAAAATTTTCAAAATCAAGAAATTTTTTTCCTGTTTTTTTCTTCAAATATTTAATATATAATTCTATAAATGAATGTTCTATTTCTATTTCTGTAAATAACATTTCTAAATTTTCAAAAGTATATTTTCCTTTTTTTTTCTCATCTTCTTCAAATTTTTTATATAATTTAGAAAAAAGAACTGAATATTTTTCCTTTAAAAATGTATTTTTTTCTGATTTTTTTTCTTTTAAACAATCACAATAAATATTATATTCATTAGATAATTTTGGCATAGAAGAAGAAGGAATATCTTCTCTAATATAAAAATCAGAAATTAAATTTATTAATTTTTCATTATTTAAATATTCTATAAACTGGTCTTTATTTACCATTAAATAATTTCCTTTTTGATAATAATTTTTTTCAAAAAAAGCTAATAATTTATCTAACCATTTATCAGTTTTACTTTCTAAAGAAAAAAACTTAAAAACATTACTTTTATATACTTTTTCTTCTAAATCAATTTTATTATTAAATAATAATTTTGCAATGAGTTTAAATTTATATTCTAAATTTTTTGAATATTTAAAAATTGAATAAAAATATTTTAAATCACTTAAAGTCATATGACCATGAGTTGAAAAAATTTCAAATATTCCTTTAATAAAATCATCATCACCATTTGATTTTAAAATATGTAAATCAAAATAATCACAAGTTATATAACTTAAATTATTAGTTGAATTATTAAAGTAATCTTCAAGAGTTGGATTATCTTGAATAAAAGAAATTATTTCTTCTTTTGGAATTATATTTGTTTTGTAAAGGAAAGTGCCCATTTATTTTTTGAATTTTTAAATTAATATGATTCTATAAATTTAAAAATCATGATTTATTAATTATATTATAAATATATGTTCTTATTCTTTTTTATAAATTGGATTTTATGATAAAAAGTATAACAAAAAAAGAAAATAAAAAAAAATCTTATTATTGATTTAAGGAATATATGTATTTGAATTCCTTGATTAATAGTTTAAATACTTAATAATATCATTAATTATATTATTTTTATTAATTAATTAATAAAAAATAATATGAATTCACATAGAATAATAGATTCTAATTCAGGTTCAGGTTCATTTACTTCAAATAGTGACATAGATCTACCAAAACAAAATTTCAGTGCTATTTTAAATAATCCTTTGTCAAAAAATTATTTATCGAAATTAAAGCAAAAAATTAAAAAACCAAATGTGAATATTAAGAACGATTATAAAAAAGAGACTCTGAAATTTTCCATAATTGATATATTTCAAGGAGATAATTTAGAAAAAGATCAAAATAATAAAGAAAATAAGAAAGAAGATAAAAATATAAAAAAACATAAAAAAAAAAAATCAGCAAAAGAAAAAGATGATAAATCAACAGCAGTAAGTGAAAACATAATTCAAAATAAGAAAACATTTCAAATAAAAGATTACCTCACAAAAAATTATGATGAATATTTATCATTATTAAAACATGAATATTCATCATTTATCTTTAATCATTATAATAAGATAGCATTAGAAAATACTTCATTACAAGAAATAAAAGAAGAAATAAATCCAAAAGTTTATACTTCAAATTCAAAAGATACTTTTAATAAAATTGAACCAATTTTTACAATTGATGAAAGAATATATAAAATAGATGAAAAATTATTAGAATTAACTCCATCAAAATTACAAATTAAAATAAGTAAATTAATTGAAGAAGATGGAATAATCGAACTTGAATTAGAAAGAACTAATGAATATAATCATATTATAAGAAATTATATTAATAATTTACAGCCTATTTTAATTGGAAATATTCATTCTATTTATCAAGTTGTTAAAAATTTAAAAATTCAAAATGAAAGTCTTAAGAAAAATTTCATTAAAGTTTCAAGTAAGTTAATTTTGAAAAAACAAAAACAAAAAAAATTAAAAAAAATGAAATTTTACTTAGAACAAATTAAAGAATTTTATGATATTTTTAATAATAAAGATATAAATAATTTAGATAAAGCAAGTGAAATAATTAATTTGATTCCAAAAATAAATATTATAAAGGAATTAAGAAATAAAATAGATTTATTGATTGCAAGTAAAAATGATTCTATGATAGAAGAAATAGAAAAATTAATTACAGATGCATTAAATAATTTATTTACAATTGAGAAAGGAGAAAATTATAAAATTAATAATAATAAATTATTCGATGATATAATTAATTTTAGAAAAAATAATAAAGGAATTGATATAAATCTAAAAATTAATGATATTAATTTTAATGAAATTAAAAATAAATTTTATTCATTTTCTTTTAATGAATATTTACAAAATAAATTAATAGATAGATTTATTGAAATAAATTATGATAATTTAAAAATGAATTTTTCAAAAATTCAATCTTTAAAAAATAAAAATGAAGTTTTATATATATTTTATATTTCTCAATTATATCAAAATCAAATAGAATTAATGAATAATATATTTAATATAAAAGAAGACAATAATTTTTATAATAATTTAAGAACAAAATTATTAGAAAAATTAAATCCTCTATTATCTCAAAATATAAATTATGTTTTTGAAGAAATAAACAATTATTTAAGTAATGTCACTGATTTCTTAATAAAAAATCATTTAATAAAAGAAATATTTTCTTCAAATCTTTTAAAAAATAATTCAAACATTTCTCATAAAATAGAAGAATATGAAGATAAATTTATTAAAGAATATTCGCAATCAAAAGAAAATAAATTAAAAGAAGGAATAAAATTTGATAATTTTATTCCAATAGATAAAATCCCATATACATATCAAATATATATAAATAAAATATATGAATTTGATATTTCAAAAGTAGGTTCTTATGAAGAAAATATTCAATTTTTTGATATAATAATAGATAAAGAAAAAGAAAATCAAGAATTTAATTTATTAAAATTTTCAAATAATATTCAAATCAAAATAATTCCAACTTCCCTTGATATAATTACATATACTTTTGAAACTTTAAAAATGCTATCTTCATTTTCAATAAATAATTATTCTAAAATATTAAATTCATTATTTGCAATTTTAAAATTATATTGTAATTTAAATAAAGAAATAGTAATTGAATCAAAAGGTCATTTACCTTCTATAACTCAAAATGAACTTTCAATATCATATTCAAATAATATATTAATAAAGCAATTAGTTACAATAATATATAATAATGATAAAAATAAATTTTTAAATCAATTTAGTGGAGGAATATTTGAAAAATTATATAATGAAATAAATATAATGATAGAAGAAAATTTTAAAAATTTAAAGAGCAAAATTAATCAATTAACACAAGAATCAATTCAAATTTGTCTTCAAAAATTTAATAATATTATATTAGGAAAAAATTATCCTATTGTAAATAATCCTAATCTTCCAATTAATGATTTTGCTTTAACTTTAATTAAATATGTTAAAGCTATTTATAGAGATAGTTTAAATTCTTTTGATTTAGAATTTATTAAAGAAATGTTAAAAAATAATTTAGATAATTTTAGTAATGAAATTGAAAAAAAAATAAATGGATATATTATTGAGAATGATGATGAAAAAAAACAATTCAAAAAAGATTTTGTGTTTATTAAAAAAAATATAGATAATAATATTGAAGATTTAAATTTAGAAAATTTTAAAAATAAAATTACAATTATCTCAAAAAAATTTTCTCCAAAAGAAAAGAAAAAAGGAAAAAAACATAAAGAAAAAGAAAAAGAAAATGAAGAAAAAGAAGAAGAAAAATAAAAAAGAGAAAAAATCAAAATAAAATGAATTTATTATAATAAATA
>JAEEGK010007090.1_pt1 | contig 26771 bp, 20 predicted proteins | sample 8958771 | NCBI WGS metagenome assembly JAEEGK01 (sample SAMN16246547, study PRJNA631951) | gut metagenome | biome: gut microbiome; feature: rumen; material: SC-attached | host: Bos | place: Iran: Karaj | collected 2018-10 | reverse complement strand
CCATATCGACAACGCTTACGCCCACACGATCGGCATCCGCACCGCATCGATCTCCTACGATCCCACCGGAGTTGCGGATTATTCGATTATGATGATGCTGATGGGACTTCGCAGGATCATGCCCATCATCGACAGGGGCAACATCCAGGACTATTCATTAAAAGGAAAACTCGGAAGACATATCCAGGACTGCACCGTGGGTATCATCGGAACCGGCAGGATCGGAACGAAGGTCATCGAGCATCTCTCGGGCTTCGGCTGCAAAATGCTCTGCTATGATATAAAGGAAAACGAAGCGGCCGCAAAGTACGCAACCTATACTGACCTTGAGACCATTTACAAAAGCTGTGACATCATCTCGCTCCATGTTCCCGGACTTGAGTCCAATCATCATATGATCGGAAAAGCCCAGCTGGATATGATGAAGGACGGCGTTATGATCATCAACTGTGCAAGGGGCATGCTGATAGATACCGCTGCGATGATCGATGCGATAGAATCCGGCAAGATCGGTTTTGCGGGACTCGATACGATAGAGCACGAAGCGGGTCTTTACTACCTGGACAGAAAGGGCGACATACTGGACAACCACGATATGGCGATCCTCAAGTCCTATCCCAATGTACTGCTCACATCGCATATGGCTTTCTACACCGATGTTGCCGTAAGGGAGATGGTCGAGCACTGCGTGGAGGGTATCCTCGAGATGGAAGCCGGAAGGGACAACCCCTTCGAGATCAGATAAAATATGCAATCTTAAGAAAAGGTTCGGGGATTTGCCCCGGACCTTTTATGTTAAAATTCTTTATATGCCGGACGCTTATATCACAAACAGCATATATCCCGGAAAAGAAAGACCCGTCTATTCCGACACGGGTGAAGACAGAAGGACCTTCATCGCGATCGATCTTAAGTCCTTCTATGCATCCGTCGAGTGTGTCGAAAGAGGACTCGATCCCCTCAAGACAAATCTCGTCGTTGCGGATGTATCCCGCACGGAAAAGACGATCTGCCTTGCGGTCTCTCCCTCGCTCAAATCCTACGGTATCTCCGGAAGGGCGAGGCTTTTTGAGGTTGTCCAGAGAGTGAGGGAAGTAAACAGCGCAAGGAAAAGGGCAAACGGCGGCAAGGAGTTTTCCGGAAAGTCGACACACGATCCCGACATCAAAAATGATCCGACGCTCGAGCTCGACTATATCGCGGCGGTTCCCAGGATGCGCTATTACATGGAGTACAGCTCCAAGATTGTGAGCATCTATCTGAGATATGTCGCACCCGAGGATATGCATGTCTATTCCATCGACGAAGTGTTCATGGATGTGACGCATTATCTTAAGACATACAAGATGACCGCGCACGATCTTGCTATGAAGATGGTCAGGGAAGTGCTTTCCGAGACGGGAATAACGGCGACGGCGGGAATAGGCACCAATATGTTCCTCTGCAAGGTTGCGATGGATATAGTCGCAAAGCACATGCCCGCGGATAAGGACGGCGTGCGTGTTGCCGAGCTCGACGAAAAGAGATTCAGGGAGATTCTCTGGGACCACAGACCGCTCACGGACTTCTGGAGGATAGGAAGAGGCACCGCAAGGAAGCTTGAAAAGAACGGAATCTACACTCTCGGTGATGTCGCAAGATGCTCCGTCGGGGCAAAAGGAAGACATTTCAATGAGGACCTTCTTTACAAACTGTTCGGAATAAATGCGGAGCTCATAATCGACCACGCATGGGGGTATGAGCCCTGTGAGATCTCCGACATCAAGGCATATGTTCCCAAGAGCACATCGATCTCTACGGGACAGGTCCTCAAATGCCCCTACACCGCGGAGAAGGGAATGCTGATAGTTAAGGAGATGACGGAGCAGCTTTCCTTAGACCTTGTCGCAAGAGGGCTTGTTACGGACCAGCTCGTTCTTTACATCGGATATGACATAGATAATTTTGCGGACGCCGAAAGGATGAAGGACTACGACGGTGAGATAGTGAAGGACTATTACGGAAGGCTTGTCCCTGCACCTGCGGGAGGAAGTCTCAACCTCGGACATTACACTTCATCCACAAGAACGCTCGTTGCTTCGGCGGCTCAGCTATACGATGAGATCATCAACTATAACCTGTTGATCAGAAGGGTCAATGTCGTTGCAAACCACACGCTCCCCGAGGAAGAGGGACTCTCCCTTAACCGCAAGGAGAACGAATATGTCCAGCTCGATCTTTTCACCGACTACGAGACGGAGGAGAAGCTCAGGGCGGATACCGAAAAAGACGAATACAAGGACAGAAGACTCCAGGAGGCTGTTCTTAATATTCAGCAAAAATACGGAAAAAATGCTATACTAAAGGGCATGAATCTTGAGGAGGGTGCGATGACCGCAGAACGTAACGGTCAGGTCGGAGGACATAAGGCATGAAGGATGATTACAGCGATATCATTAATATGCCCTTCCACGAACCGGACCCGCGTAAACATCCGAGGATGGAAAGGGCCGCAAGGGCTGCGCAGTTTGCCTCTTTTGCCGCACTGACCGGCTATTCGGATGTTGTCGAGCAGACTCAGGAAGAAGTATGTAATGCCGTTCTTAACGAAACGGTATTTGAAGATATAGAAGACATTTAAAGGGGGAGAGTAAAAATGCCTGCACCCAGAGGAAGACAGACAAATGTTACCGGCGGCGGTAAAGGAGTACAGAGGAGAGGATCGGGACTCGGAACGGGTCCCGTGGGAAGCGGTAATTTCGGAGGAGGAAGAAGAACCTCATCCGGAAACGGAGTAAATATCGGTTCGCAGCCCCATCACTCATCATCGGGCTCGCAGCAGGGTTATCCCTATCCCGGCGGCGGAACCCGCATAGGAGGTGGCGGAGCAAGGCTCATATTCATAGTTATCATTATCATCTTCATCATCGGAGGAAAGGGACTTTCTTCGCTCCTTGGCGGATCTTCGGACGGCGGCGGAACCGGAAGTCCGAACATGATTTCCGATATAACATCACTTCTCGGCGGAGGCTCTTCGTCATATGTTTCGGGAGTCTCATCGACATCATCACCCTGGGGTTCCGATAAGAACACGGGCGTCCTGAACCGTGAGGTTTCACCCGAAGCAAGGGAAAAGTACACACAGATACTCGGAAACGGTAAGGACGTCGTTACCATAATGGTCTATATGTGCGGAACCGACCTTGAGTCCAAGGCCGGCATGGCAACGAACGATCTTAAGGAGATGGCAGCCGCTACACTTTCCGATAATGTGAACGTCATTGTTTACACCGGAGGATGCAAGAACTGGAAGAACAGCACGATATCCTCCTCATATAACCAGATCTACAGGGTTCTGGGCGGCGGAAAGCTCGAGTGCCTCGAGAGCAATATGGGCTCCGGCGCAATGACCGATCCGGGGACTTTGGAGAGCTTCATTGACTATGCCCACAGCAATTATCCGGCCAACAGAAACATCCTGATCTTCTGGGATCACGGCGGCGGCTCCGTTTCCGGTTACGGATATGACGAAAAGAATCCGAATTCCGGATCCATGGATCTTGCGGAGATAAGCTCCGCACTTAAGAATGCCGGGATCAAATATGATTTCATCGGCTTCGATGCATGTCTCATGGGAAGCCTTGAGACCGACCTTATGGCTTCACAGTATGCCGATTACCTTATCGGAAGCGAAGAGACCGAGCCCGGAATAGGCTGGTATTATACCGACTGGCTCACCGCTCTTTCCAATGACACTTCGATGTCTACTCTCGATATCGGAAAGCAGATCATCGATGATTTCGTGGATACCTGTGCAAAGCAGTGTGCCGGCCAGAAGACCACACTTTCACTCGTTGACCTCTCGGAGCTTCAGGCGACTGTGGGCGATGAGTTCAGGGCGTTCTGCTCGGATACCCAGGGACTTATCACGAGCGGTGATTACGCGTCCGTATCCGATGCACGTACCGGCTCCAGGGAGTTTGCCACAAGCTCACACATCGACCAGATCGACATGGTCAACTTTGCACGCCGTGTGGGAACAGATGAGGGTAATGCCCTTGCGGAGGTTCTCCTTTCCGCGGTCAAGTACAACCGTACTTCAAGCAACATGACCAATGCGTACGGAATCTCCATTTACTTCCCGTACAACAGCAAATCCGCCAAGGTCGACAAGGCGGTAAGCACCTATGAGAAGATCGGACTCGACGACGAGTACACCGACTGCATAAGGGAATTTGCCGGACTTGAAGCTTCGGGTCAGACGGTCGCTTCTTCATCGGGTGTCGACATCACCTCCCTTCTTTCCGGAGGATCTGCACAGAGCTCATACGGCTCACTTTCATCGCTTGATGTAAACGACATGATGAACCTCATCTCGGGCTTTTCCGGAATGCTTTCGGGAAGATCGATGAGTGACAAGGACACCGCGGATTATATTGCGGACAATTACTTCGATGCATCCGTTCTTTCCTGGAAGGAAGAAGACGGAACCTATTTCATACCTATCAGCGACGATCAGTGGCAGCTTGTAAACACCGTTGATCTTGCGATGTATTACGACGACGGATCGGGATATGTGGATCTCGGCCTTGATAATATCTTCGAGATAGACGGAAAAGGAAACCTTATCTCGATGGTCGACGGCACATGGCTCTCCATTGAGGACCAGCCCGTTGCTTACTACCACACGGATACAATTGACAACGGCGACGATGATTACACCATCACCGGATACGTTCCCGCTTATCTTAACGGCGAAGCCGTAAAGCTCGAGCTTGTATTCGATAACGAGCATCCTTACGGATACATTGCCGGAGCAAGGATCGACTACAAGGATGCGACCGATACCGAGGCAAGGGGACTGATAGAGCTTCAGGCGGGCGACAAGATCGACTTTGTCTGCGACTACTACACATATAACGGAGTATATGAGGATACCTATTATCTCGGAGAAACCCTTGTGATAACGGATCCGGACAATATCAAGATCAGCAATACCTACCTCGGCGGAGACTGTCTTGCACTTTACAGGATCACCGATATCTACAACGGCGAATACTGGACCGAGACCGTGCCCGAATAATATGAACCCGCCCTTTTTGCAAAGGGCGGGATATGCTATAATATTTCTTTGATGTATCGTATTTTTGCTTTTGGTCCGGCAGGGGGAAAAGCCGGCAAAGCGGAGGATGAAAAATGTCAGATTTTGTTTTGACCTGTTGCTCCACAAGCGACCTTTCCCATGAGTATTTCGAGGAGAGGAATATCGGGGTGACATACTTTACCTTTGAGCTCGGCGGAACGGAGTATCCCGATGATATGGGAAAGACCGTTTCTCCCAAGGAACTTTTCCAAAGAATGCTCGACGGTGAGGGCACCAAGACCAGTCAGGTTTCCGTCGGACAGTACACCGAGTTTTTCGAGCCCTATCTGAAGGAAGGCAAGGATGTCCTTCATATCGCTTTTTCCAGCGGACTATCGGGTTCATGCAATTCCGCAAGACTTGCCGCCGAGGACCTGAGCGCAAAGTACCCTGACAGAAAGCTCTATGTTGTGGATTCACTCGCGGCATCTTCGGGTCACGGACTTGTTGTAGATAAAGCTGCGGACCTTCGCGACGAAGGAAAGAGCATCGATGAAGTCAGGGACTGGATCGAGGCTAACAGGAATAAAGCTCATCACTGGTTCTTCTCGACAGATCTGACTTTTTACATAAGAGGCGGAAGAGTAAGCAAGACCGCAGGTGCCATCGGAACGGTACTCGGCATCTGCCCCCTTCTCAATGTCAATGACGAAGGAAAACTGATCGCACGTGAGAAGATCAGGGGTAAGAAGAAGGTCATCAAGCGCATCGTAGAGATCATGGAACAGCGTGCGCAGGACGGTCTTGATTATACAGGCAAGGTTTTCATCAGCAATTCCGAGTGCTATGAGGATGCGAGAGCCGTTGCCGACCTTATCGAAGAAAAGTTCACGAAGATGAACGGCAAGGTGCAGATCTATTCGATCGGTGCTACCATCGGAAGCCATACCGGTCCCGGCACAGTCGCACTCTTCTTCTGGGGAGACGAAAGAGAGCATTAGTACAAAGTGGGCAAAACTACTACGCATCTGCTGAAACAATTCTATACCGCAGGTTCTCAGATGTGGTTTGCGCCCGATGATCACCTGGACAAGAAACTCCGCGGATTCGGCTGCGGAGTGGTAGCCTTGCATGATCTGATCGAATACAAAGGAATAATAAAAGCGCCGAAAGGCAGAAACGAATATATGGAGCAGGTCCGTAAGATGGAAAAGGGAGGCATCTTTGTTTTCCCCGGTCTTGGGATAGCTCCATATTATTATCCCATCCTCTGCAATCTTTTTCTCATGAGACACGGATCGAGACTCAGGATAGGATGGGGACGCACGGCTCGTTCACAGCTCAGGAACGGCGCACGTGATATAAAGAGATGTCTCGACAATGACTGTCCCGTGATCTTCGCCGCAGGCCCCGGTATTCCTTTTCTCTTTAAGGATAAGTGTGTGACTCTCTATAACCGGGAGCGCAAGCCTTCCGGAAAGAAAACCAGGGAGCATTATATGACCGTTCTCGGAACGGCGGAAGCGGACGGTGAGATCTGGCTCGAGGTGGCGTCATGGGGCGAGCAGTTCAGCATAAAACTTGACGAACTCGTCGAGTATTCGAAATACGCGATGCCCTTTTCCACAAGATTCTATAACATTTACGAAAAGAAAAAATAAGCGGGGGATGCCCGTAATATAAGGTTTTCCAAGGAGGTATGTTCATGGCGGTCGATGCAAGAAAAGTAGCTCTTATAGGATGCGGTTTTGTCGGATCAGCTTCAGCTTTTGCGCTAATGCAGAGCGGTCTCTTTTCAGAGATGGTCCTCATAGATGCCAACGTCGCCAAGGCGGAAGGCGAAGCACTTGATATCGCGCACGGTCTTTCATATGCAAAGCCCATGCAGATCTATTCGGGCACATACGAAGACATCGCGGATGCTGCAATAATCGTGATAAGCGCCGGTGCAAACCAGAAGCCCGGTGAGACAAGGCTCGATCTTGTTAAGAAGAACATTGCGATCTTCAGATCCATCATGGGCGAGCTTAACCGTGTGAAGGTCGAGGGAATACTTCTCATCGTAGCCAATCCCGTAGATATCCTTACTGCGGCGGCCGTAAAGCTTTCGGGACTTCCCGAGAACAGGGTATTCGGATCCGGTACCGTTCTTGATACCGCAAGATTCAAGTATCTGCTCGGAGAGCATCTCGGAGTCGATTCCAGAAACGTCCATGCATTCATACTCGGCGAGCACGGAGACAGCGAGATAGCCGTCTGGTCGAGTGCCAATATATCCGGTATACCCGTACATGATTTCTGTGAACTCAAGGGCCACTACGATCATGAGACTGCAATGAAAGAGATCGCGGACAATGTCAAGAATGCCGCATATGAGATAATCGAGAAAAAGCAGGCAACCTATTACGGAATCGCGATGAGCGTAAGGCGTATCTGTGAGGCGGTCATAAGGGACGAAAAATCGATCCTTCCCATCTCACGTATGCTTCACGGTGAATACGGCATCGACGGTGTCGCACTTTCGCTTCCCGCGATAGTGGGTGCAGGAGGAGTGGAGATCCCGGTGCCCGCGGAACTTAATGAAGACGAGCTGTCCGCTCTCAAAAAATCGGGTGAGACATTAAAAGCAATACTCGACGAAAATCTTTGATCGGAGGAATTCCAAATGAGCATCACACAGATCTGCATCCTTGCCGTGATCGTTTTGTACCTGCTGTTCGTTCTTGTCGTAGGTATAAAATTTTCAAAAGGCAACAAGACCACTGAGGATTACTATCTCGGAGGACGTAAGCTCGGTCCCCTTGTAACGGCAATGAGTGCCGAAGCGTCGGATATGAGTTCATGGCTTCTTCTCGGTATACCGGGACTTGCCTACGCATCCGGACTTGCCGATCCTTTCTGGACATCACTCGGACTCGGTATCGGTACTTATTTCAACTGGCTCATAGTCGCAAAGAAACTCAGAAGATACAGCCAGATAAACGGATCCGCAACCATTCCTTCTTTCTTTTCCAACAGATTCGGGGATGACAAGAATATCCTTTCGCTCATCGCGGCTCTTGTCATAATTATTTTCTTCGTTCCCTATACCGCGAGCGGTTTCTCTGCATGCGGAAAGCTTTTCAATTCACTCTTCGGAGTTGATTACATCGTTGCGATGATCATCTTTGCACTCGTTATCATCGCATATACGACTCTCGGAGGTTTCCTTGCGGCTTCCACCACAGACCTTATCCAGAGCGTCATCATGACCATCGCTCTTGCTACCATCCTTTTCTACGGTGCATCGCAGGCAGGCGGATGGGGTGCCGTATTTGAAAATGCAAAGGGCCTTGCGGGATATTTTGATTTCAACAATATGCACTCCGATGAGACCGGACTTATCGCATACGGAACCCTAACCAAGGTTTCCACCATGGCATGGGGACTCGGATACTTCGGAATGCCCCATATCCTTCTCAGATTCATGGCTATCGAAAAGGAAGAAAAGCTCTCACTTTCAAGAAGGATCGCGAGCGTCTGGGTATTCATAGCAATGTTTGCAGCCATCATAATCGGATTCGTTGCAAAGGCTATGACCGCTAACGGATCCATCGGAGTACTTGACGATCCCGAGACCGCCATCATCAAGATATCGGATCTGCTCAGTACACACGGTGTGTTCACCGCATGCGTTGCCGGACTCATCCTTGCAGGTATTCTCGCAGCTACCATGTCAACCGCAGATTCACAGCTTCTTGCAGCCGCATCAAGTGCGTCGGATGACATCTTCGGAAAGATGATCTTCAAAAAGCAGGATGAGAAGCGTCAGATGCTCGTTGCAAGAATTGCGGTTATCGTGATGAGCATCATCGCACTCTTTATCGCAAAGGATCCCAACAGTTCGGTATTCCAGATCGTATCCTTCGCATGGGCGGGCTTCGGTGCCGCCTTCGGACCTCTTATGCTGCTTGCTCTTTTCTGGAAGAGAACCAATAAATACGGTGCACTTGCCGGAATGATCAGCGGCGGTGTCATGATCTTTGTGTGGAAGTTTCTTGTCCGTCCTCTCGGCGGAGTATGGAATATCTATGAACTCCTTCCCGGGTTCATTGTATCCGCGCTTTTCATAGTTGTTGTAAGTCTTATTACACCCGCACCCGAGGGTAAGGTAATCGAGGATTTCGAAAAGGCTGCTAAATAATTTTGCTTTTATGAGGGGGGCAGATTATGGCACAAAACGGAAAGGCGGAAAAATCCGCCGGCATCCATTCGATCGCTTTTAAACTGGTGGTCTCCATCGGTCTTGCTTTCACGTTCGCGTGTGCGATCCTTCTGCTTATCGCGATAAGGAATTCGGAAGGCTGCATGACCGAGGCTTATAAGAAGTACACCATGAATGTGGCCCAGTCCGCGGCCACTGCCGTTGATGTGCTCTGCCGTGAGGGAACCGGTGACGATTCCCACGGTATTGCCGTCGAAGAGGAGATGATCTCCCTTCTCGAAGCCGATGCCGAAGCAAACAGGCAGGTTCTATATGACTTTTACGGACCGGTTCTCGGAGACATCGAGCTTACCGGAATAGACGGATCATACGCATATATGGTCAGTGCGGATGGAACGACCCTGTATCATACAAGCAGTGAAAGGATCGGAAATCCCGTCGAGAACGCTGCGGTCAAGGGTCTTACCGCAAGGCTTGCGTCGGGCGAAAAGCCTTCTTCCATCGGCGCAGGTTCCGTTGTGTATGAATTCAAAGGATCTGACAAATTCGCCGGATATGCTTTTACAAACGGCGGAAATATCGTAGTAGTTACCGGAGATTACGATCTGGTAATGAAACCTGTTAAGACAATGAGGAACAAAATGATCGGCGCATCGGTCGGTCTTCTTTTGACATTCCTCATTGTTTTCTTTGCAATAATCACCCTTATCTTAAAACCCATAGGTACGCTCATCGAGATAATCGATGCCACCGCCGCATTTAACCTGAGGCACAACCCTAAGTCCGGAGCACTTCTGAAGAGGAAGGACGAGTTCGGGCTTATTTCCGCATCGATCGGTAATATGAGGGCCAAGCTCAGGGAGATAGTCGACGATATCGGTAATGCCGCTGAGGAGATCGATGCCAACGTGACCGAGCTCGATGAAACTGCCGAGGTCGTCAATTCAATGTGTACCGACAATTCCGCAACGACCCGGGAAATGGCGGCTTCCATGCAGGAGTGTGCGAATTCCGCGGATCATATGAACACCGATATCGCAAATATCCGCAATGCACTCCATCAGATCGAGATGCAGACCAATGACGGATTCACCGTATCCGACGAGATCATGGAAAGAGCCTCACAGCTCAGGGATACGACGGACAAGTCATCCGATACTACCGATGGAATCTTTGCCGACGTCAAGGCAAGGTCGGCCAAGGCAATAGAGGATTCGAAGGTCGTAGAGAGGATCAATGAACTTACCGGTGCGATAATGGCAATCTCGTCACAGACTTCACTCCTTGCACTCAACGCTTCGATCGAGGCGGCAAGAGCGGGTGAAGCCGGAAGGGGATTTGCGGTTGTAGCCACGGAGATCGGAAATCTTGCCGATCAGACTTCGAGGTCCGTCGGAGACATAAACGGTATCGTTGCCGAGGTGAATGTCGCCGTCACCCGGATGCAGTCCTGTCTCGAGGAGATGGGTGATTTCCTTGAAAACACCGTGCTTAAGAATTTCGATTCGTTCAAGGATGTCGGATTCAGATATCAGGATGATGCGGATGTTTTCAAGGATTGTATGTCCAGCATCAAGAACAGTGTCGATGAACTGACCGAGACTATGGCGAGAATGGCGGGATCGGTAGCCTCCATAAGCGGCGCGGTAGGAGAATCGGCGGAGGGTGTATCCGATATAGCCTGCAAGACTACCGATATCGTTCAGGGAATGAGCGATACCGAGATCAAGGTAGGTCAGTGCCGTGAGTATGTAGGCAAGCTCAGGGAGGTTATAAGCCGGTTCGAACTGGATTGATAAAAAAATACCGATTGTTGGTGAGAAGTGCATTTAGTGGTATAATATTTGCATTACTCACAATAATATATGGCATATCAGTTTTTTATGAGAGAGGGGAAACGATATGAAGAAGCTACTCGCGAAGTTTAACATGACCTTTATGGTCGCTCTGCAACTTCTTGTACTTCCTGCCGTCATTTGTCTGATCATCTCACTCGTTATGATGGGAAAAGAGATGAACGGAACATACAGTGAGGCGGAAACACTTTTCAGTGACACCCTGTACCAGGCAAACAGCAAACTTCTTAATGCGGACAGGGATCTCTATCAGGCTATGAATGCCGCTCAGCAGTATATATCCATTTCACAGTCCGACGGTGCACTTCCTCCCGAAGTAATGGAGGGACTTTACGCCGCCAGAATAGCTACATGGGAAGAAAACCTCGGCCAGACCGTAGAAAGGGTCGACGGTGCCCTTGCTATTGCCAAAACTCAGGATTCCCTTTATACGGGAACTCTTGTAGACGGTAAATCATTCAAGGACTATTACGAAGAATTCCAGGATGAGTACGCCGCATGGCTTGCTACATACGATTTCACCACAAACGAAGGTGATATCACCGCTTTCAACGAGCAGTTTGAAGTCGCAAGAAACGGTCTCTCCGGCATGACAGATGTTGTCGAAAGCTGGGCCGAAACACAGAAGGCAGAGGCGAAGGCTTCCATAGCCGGCAAGGTTACGACCGTAAGTATTCTCTTTATCGTCATAATCATCGTTGTATATGCCCTCGTTGTCGTTACCGCCAAGGCACTTTCCGACGGAGTAAAGACAGTCGGAAACTCCATTGACAATATGTCCAAGGGTGATTTCGTATCTCCTCTCGAGGTTGAATCGCCTGTCAGGGAATTCACAAATATGGCGGCTTCTGCCGAGAATATGAGACAGAGCCTGCGTGATGCTCTTTCAAGGATAGCCGAAAGCGCTCAGAGTGTTGACGAAAGCGCAGCCGAAGCCAAGGAAAAAATCACCGACAGCCAGAAGGCTACCGCAGATATCAACCAGGCGGTATCCGAGCTTTCAAACGGTGCGATGGCAATGGCTACAGATGTTCAGGCCACCGCGGATATCACCGTCAATATCGGAAATGCGGTTGAGACCGTTCTTGATGCCGCAAGCTCCAACCTTGAGAACGGACGCGCCGTTATGGAAGAGTCTTCCAAGGTTCAGGGCGAACTCGGAGATCTTATGAAGTCCGGTGCCAACACCAGGGAAAAGGCCGACCAGGTTGCTAAGTCCGTAGGCGAGACCGCTACTGTTGTCGAACAGATCAACCAGGCTGCCGAACTTATCATTTCCATCGCTAACCAGACCAACCTTCTTGCTCTCAATGCTTCGATCGAGGCGGCAAGAGCAGGCGAAGCCGGCAAGGGCTTTGCGGTTGTTGCAGACAATATCAAGAACCTCGCAGAAGAGTCCAACGGTGCCGCAAATGAGATCACCGGAATGCTCAAGACCATTACCGGACTTTCAGACCGCAACAAGGCTCTTACCGAGGATATAAGGACCGCAACCGAAGCCGAGGCTACCGCTCTCGGATCCATGAGCGATTCGTTTGAGAATATGCTTGGAATGCTCCGTGATACGGAAAGCGGAAACAAGCAGATACTCAGTCTCGTTCAGACACTCGACAACGATAAGAGATCCATTATGGAATCTATTGAATCCCTTTCTTCGGTATCGGAAGAAAATGCCGCATCAACCGAGGAAACATCCGCATCGCTCGAACTGCTTGACGAGAACATGGAAAGTGTCGTTAAGCAGACGGAAGCACTTTCGGCTGTTGCAGATGAACTCAGGGACAACGTCAAGATGTTCACTATCTAAACAGCTAATATTATTTCAGGGAGGATGAATATGGCTAACAATGTTAGATCAACAGGAATGAAGAGAGGGGGCTTCGATTTCCTGAAGATGCTGATGCTCTTCGGAATGGTTCCCATCATTACGGCGATCCTGGTCGAAACCTTCGTAAGTGCAGCGAAGACAAAGCATACAATGGAAGAATCCGTGTATGACAGACTCAATGCAACGAATATGGCGTTCAACCATTACGTGGAAGATGTCATCGCAAATGCCGGTGAAGGAATATTCCTTACCGAGGATGCGGACCATACCTTTGTTGATTCATATACATCCGAGAATCTCGGTCTTACCATATTTATGGGTGATACACGTGCGGTAACCAACCTCAGGGATTCACAGACAAACCAGAGACTTGAGGGAACCAAGGCATCCGATGCCGTCATCGCAGCATGTTTGAACGGCGGTCAGCATTATCAGTCAGACGGTGTCATGATCAATGGGAAGCAGTACTATGTTGATTACCAGCCGATCTATGCAACCGACGGGCGAATCATAGGAATGACCTTCGTAGGAGAGCCTTATGACACGGTTCAGTCCGCGATCCTTTCGGTCGTCACTCCCCTGATCATCATTGCGGTCATTCTGTTTATATTCTTCGCGGCACTGATATTCTTCCTTTCACTCTATGTCAGAAGAGCACCCACTCTTATCAGTGAAGACATGGAGAGAATGGCTACCGGTGACATCATGTCCGATTCCGTGGCACATTCCGCCATAACAGAGAACATCAACATGATCTCTGCGATAGGAAAGATGAAATCCGTTCTTCAGGATACAGTTTCCAGGATCAAGGATTCTGCCGACGAACTCGGTGAGAACGCCAATGACGTAATGACACTTTCCGGAACTTCGGCAGACGGAGCCGCACAGATCTCCACAGCTGTCGGAGAACTTTCACTCACCGCCCAGAACATGGCCGAGAACGTTCAGGAAGTCAATTCCCATGCGGCGGAAATGGATGCAACCGTATCCGATATAGGCGGAAACGTAGAAGACCTCAACAAGAATGCCGAGACGATGAAGAGCATCAGCCGTCTTGCTTCCGACAAGATGAAGGATGTCATGTCATCCAGCCGCGGAAGCGTCGAGGCGGTGCAGACCATTAATAAGCAGATCAACCTTACCAACGAGTCCATCGCCAAGGTCAACGAAGCGATCGATCTTATCATCGACATCGCAAGCCAGACCAAGCTCCTAAGCCTCAATGCATCGATCGAGGCAGCAAGAGCGGGTGAGGCAGGAAGAGGATTTGCTGTTGTCGCAGATTCGATCTCACAGCTTTCCGAGCAGTCCAATAACAGTGCTTCCACCATCAGGACCATCGCAGAAGAGATCCTTTCCAATTCCGAAGTATCTGTAAGACTTGCCGGAGAGATCATGGATACCATGAATGCCGAGCAGTCGATCATCGAAGAGGCCCAGGATGAGTTCGAAAAGCTCGAAGCAGCCATCGCCCAGTCCGTAGACGGAATCAAGGAGATCGATGAGAAGACTTCGTCACTTCAGAGCATCAAGGAGAGAATAGTTGCCAACGTAACAGATCTTTCCGCAATATCCGAAGAAAATGCCGCATCCAATGCCGAGGTTTCCGCAAGCACTGACAACATCGCGACCGCCATCCAGGAGATCGCGGACAGGATCAAAGGTGTCAGCGCACAGGCAGACAATCTCAAAGAGATCGTTGCATTCTTCAAATAATGACTGTAATAACAGTGACCCGCGGAGCAGTTTTCCGCGGGTCATTTTTTGCTTAAAAATCTGTACTTTTACGTCCTTCGAAATGTGTCCGAATCCTTGTAAAAATCGTCTGTTTGGGCTAAATTATTATTATACCTGAGAGGCCGGGGAAAACATGATCTCATATACATTCATGATACTTCTCACAATCTTTATGGTGCTGTATGCGATGAGCATATTAGTGGTCACCACGCATGATAATCCTTACAAGGGATATATCACGTGTCTCCTTGTCGCGGCCTTCCCTCCATTCATACTTGACGGCTGTGTCACAATGACCAGGCATATCGAAGTTGCGGAGATCGGATACGGTCTTCTGTACATAAGCATGGATATGATGCTTTTCTTCCTGCTGAGGTTCGTAATGTATTATTGCGATATTCAGTACAGGCGCAAGGCTTATACAATGGTGTTCCGTTCGCTCTGCCTTCTTGACTGCATATCCGTTGCGTTCAACTTTAAATACCATCATGTTTATACAATACGTGTGGTCGACCCTTCGGAGTTCGTGACGGTTCCCGGCGGTCCCGGGTCTTCCGCGCTTATCATGAACAGGGTATTCTTCGGAGTGTCGGGAGAATGGTATTACTATGTTCACGGCGCACTCTGCACCTTTGCCGTACTGCTCGGTATCGCTTTTCTTCTCTGGAAAGCAAGCAGGTATGCAGCCATTTACTGGGTAAAGTATTACTGCATAGCGGGCTCACTTCTTGTCACCGCGCTGTGGTATATCGGAGTCATGGTATCAAACAGCCCCGTCGATGCATCACTCATCGGATACGGTATCACGGGACTTCTGATAGTCTTTTTCACCACTCTCTATAAACCCGCAACGCTCATAAACAGTCTGCTCTCCGCATCGATCAGGTCATCCGAGAGCGGCATCGTGCTTTTTGACAATACCGGAAGGGTGGTGTTCATAAACCACAGCTTTGCGGATCTGTTCGGAATAGCCGACTCCGATTACGGAAAGGCTTACGACATTTTCAAAAAACTGACCGAGAATGAGGAGTCGATCAACAATTCATACTCGGCGGTAAAGCGCGTCACGGACGAAGAGACCGGAATCGATACGATCTATGAGATCGATGTATGCGACGTATACGACAGCCGCCATGATTACTGCGGTTTCTATGCCAAGATCAAGGACCGTACCGATGAGGAGGTTGAGCTCGAAAAGGAAAGATTCCTTGCGATGCACGATTCCCTTACCGGGCTTTACAATGTCTCCGCCCTTTACAGGCTGACGGACGAAAAACTCGCGCGTAAGGATCATAAGGAATATGTAGCCGTTGTCACCAACATCACCGGCTTCAAGAGTATCAATGAAGTGTTCGGAACCGACAGGGCGGACGATGTTCTTAAGGAGATCGCCTCCAGGTTCGCCGAGATGATCGGACCTGCGGGCATTGTCGGAAGAATAACGGGAGACCGTTTCGGTATCTTTTTGAAGAGGGATGATTTCGATCCCGTTATGTTCACGAGGATCTGCAGGTCACTCTTTATAGACAAGGGTGATTATAAATATCCCATCACGATGCATGTCGGCGTATGCAATGTCGATGCACCGGAACTTACGAGTCAGATGGTATTCGACAGGGCATTCCTTGCGATAGACGGTATCAAGAACGATATGCAGAAGGTCATTGCATATTATGACGATTCGGTCCGTGAATCCATTCTCTGGGATCAGATGGTCACGGGAAGCATCGATGAAGCAATGGCAGCCGGTGAGATCATTCCTTTTATCCAGGCCCAGGTATCATCGGACGGAAGTGTCAAGGGCGGTGAGTGCCTTATCAGATGGAATCACAGGACCAAGGGAATGCTTCCTCCCGGAAAGTTCATAAGCGTTCTGGAAAAGACGGGACTGATCGTGAAGGTCGACCGTTACATGTGGGAGACGGCTTGTAAGATCATCGGAAGATGGAACGACGAGGGAAAGGAAGACACGTATCTTTCCGTGAACATATCTCCCAGGGATTTCTACTTCACCGATGTTTACGGTGATATAACGGGGTATGCCGGAAAGTACGGAATAAAGACAGACCAGCTCAGACTCGAGATAACCGAGACCGCCATGATGGGTAATGTGGAATCCGTTCTCGGAGTAATATCAAAACTCAGAAACGACGGATTCATTGTTGAGATGGACGACTTCGGAAGCGGTTATTCATCACTCAATACTCTCAAGACGCTTCCGGTCGATGTGCTCAAGGTTGATATGCTGTTCCTCCGTGACATCAAGGATGCGGATACATATCTCAAATCCAAGATCGTCCTTTCCAATGTCATCAATATGGCTCTGGAGATGGGACTTTCGGTCATCACGGAAGGTGTGGAGACCGAGGAGCAGAAAGAGTTCCTCGAAGAATGCGGGTGCCGTATGTTCCAGGGTTACTATTTTTCCAAGCCCATACCCGTTGGGGAATTTGAAGAAAAGTTCCTGAAGGATGAATGATGAAAGATCACCGGGATGTTAAAAGGAACGCCCAAAAAGCGTTCCTTTTTTCTGAAACGGCTGTGAGAAATCTGTAAGGCTTTTGTATGGATGAAAGAGAAAAGAAAAACGATACAAAGGAGATCATGGCGCTTTCCTCGAAGGTGATCGAACTTGCGAGGGATGAGATCATGATGTCATTCCGCTTTCTGGACAGGAGCCTTATGGAGCTTAAGAGTGAGGCACATCCCGGATGCGGGAATATTTATTCGGGTATCGGAAAATTCATATACGATCCCGTGAATATCATCCGTGCGGCGCAGAAGGATTTCAGGCTTCCCGCAAGGATGATCTTTCATGTAATGCTGCATCACATTTTTTCGCATCCTTTTTCGGGTGAAAAGACCGACCGCGTACTGTGGGATCTTGCATGTGATATCGCCGTAGAAAATGTCATTGCGGAGCTCGATGAGGATTGCATCAGGCTCGATACCGATCTTGCCACCGCGGGCATGCTGAAGGTCCTGAAGGAAGATGTCGGCAAACTCTCCGCGGAAAGTCTTTACAGATATTTCAGGAAAAATCCCCTTACACCGTCGAGGGTTATGGAATATGAAAGAGCCTTCGCACTTGATTCCCACGAGCTGTGGAGACCGGATTCTTCTCCCGAGATACAGATGACGGAAGAGGAGTGGAAGAAGATATCGAGGCAGGTGCTTGCCGAGATAAAGAGTTTTTCCAAGAAGGGTGCATCCGGTGAATCACTGGAAAAGAACCTGCTGGAAGGGTCCGCGGTCAAATATGATTACAAGAGGATACTTGAGCACTTTGTTGTTACGGGCGAACATACAAGGCTCAGTGACGACGAATTTGACTATATCTACTACACATACGGGCTCGATCATTATGACAACATGCCCCTGATAGAACCTCTCGAATACAGGGAGGACAAGAGGATAAGGGATTTCGTCATAGCGATAGACACATCCGCATCCTGCAGCGGTGAGACGGTAAAGAAATTCATAAAACAGACCTTCGACCTGCTGAAACGCAGCGAAAGTTTTTTCAGGAAGATCAACATTCACATAATCCAGTGTGATGCGGAGGTCGAAAGGGATGATAAGCTGTCTGACATATCGCAGCTGGATACTCTCCTTGGCAATATGAAGCTGGTCGGCGGAGGTGCGACGGATTTCAGGCCGGTGTTCGACTACGTAAAGAGCCTGCAGGAAGCAAGGGAGTTCGATGATCTTAAAGGTCTGATCTATTTTACCGACGGATACGGAATATATCCGGAGCGAAAACCTGACTTTGATGTCATATTTGCATTTTTGAACGAAGACACATCCCGCCCCGCTCCGCCCGTGTGGAGCATGAAGGCAGTTATCGAGGAGGATGAACTGAAATGAACATAGCAAGCGCAAAACAGGTTATAAAGGATACCGTCAGGGTATATCTTAAGAAGGATGAATACGGAGATTACTGCATTCCCACGGTAAGGCAGCGCCCCATCTTTATGCTCGGCGCTCCCGGTATAGGAAAGACCGCGATCATGGAACAGATCGCATCCGAGATGGGTATCGCGTTCGTTTCGTATTCCATGACGCATCATACCAGGCAGTCCGCACTCGGACTTCCCTATATCACTACAAAGAAGTTCGGTGACAGCGAATATTCGATAACCGAGTACACAATGAGCGAGATCATCGCATCCGTTTACGAGGCGATAGACAAAACCGAGGTGAAGGAAGGTATTCTTTTCCTCGATGAGATAAACTGCGTTTCGGAGACGCTGGGTCCCTCCATGCTCCAGTTCCTCCAGTACAAGACCTTCGGCCGCCATTCCCTTCCCGACGGCTGGGTGATCGTTACCGCGGGAAATCCTCCCGAGTACAACAGATCCGTAAGGGAATTCGACGTGGCTACTCTCGACAGGATGAAGGTCATAACCGTCGAGCCGGATCTTAAGGCCTGGATGGATTATGCGCGTGAGAAAAATCTTCACGGTGCGATCCTTGCATATCTTGATGTGAAAAAGGAAGACTTCTATGTCATGGATATGTCGCCCGACGGAAGGGCTTATGTTACCGCAAGAGGCTGGGAAGATCTTTCCGAGATGATGAAGCTCAGTGAAGAAGAGAAGATAACCGTTGATGAGACCCTCATCAGCCAGTACCTGCGCAGCGAGAGAGTGGCGAAGGATTTCGCAGCTTACTACGATCTTTATATCAAGTACAAGACCGACTATCATATCGCGGAAATACTGGAAGGTAAGGCTCCCGAGAGCATTTATGAGAAGATGAACAATGCAAGCTTCGACGAAAGGCTTTCCGTTCTTTCCATGCTTACCGAATCTGTCTCCGGTGATATGAAGGAGACCCTTGTCTATGCCGAAGCCGTACAGATGCTAACACCTGTCATGAAGGGCATTAAGGATATGACGGAAAAGAATGCGGATGATAACGAGGTTCAGGCTGTTATCAGGAAGGCACTGGATACCCAGACGAAGAATCTTAAGAACCTGCAGGAGCGCGGCACCATCACAAGACACCGCAAGAGGTCCATACTACGCGTCATCGATTTCTACGAAGGCTGTCTGAAACCTGACGGCGGAACACGCGGTGAAGACGGACGTCATCCCGCTCTGGCGGAATATAATGCCGAAGTCGGAAGATTAAAAGAAAATGCCATGAAGTCTTCATACAGACTTTCAAATCTGATATCATTTGTCAGGAAAGCCTGCGAAGGCGGAAACGAACCTATGATACTTGCCACCAGACTGACTTCCGATACCTGGTCGTCCAGATTCATAGGAACATTCGGAAACGAGGATTACGAGAAGCTGGCCGGAGATATGGAGATCTCGGAAAGAGGCCTGGAACTCAGGGAGCAGATAGCGAAATTTGATATCTGACTTTACGCGGAGGAAGCTTTGGATAAAGAGATAGAGTACCCGGAAGGAAGCCTGGTATATTCGATAAAAGAAAATGAAGCCGTGCTAAGTATGTGCAAGGGAAGATTCACTTCACTTGTTCTTCCGGAGTATCCCGAAGAGGGCGTGAGACTTACCGCGATCGGCAAGAAAGCATTCCTCGGAAAAAAGACGCTCCGGAAGCTTTCGGTTCCTTCGTCTGTAAAAAGCGTGGGTGATTTCGGGTTTGCCCACTGCAGCAATCTTAAGGAACTCGAGATGCCGCTCTGCGAAGCGGGGGACGGGATATTTACAGGGTGCAGCTCACTGGAGAAGGTTTCTTTTCCGGGAATGTCGGAGGACAAAGCGGCACTGTTTGCACTTTCGGTGAGATTCTCGGGACCTGCGAGATTATCCGATGTCGAGGAACTTGACGAAGAGTGGTTTGTCAGGTTTGACGCATGGATATCCTCCTTCCTTTTACAGGCCGATGATGAGGGATTTACGAACCAGATCCTCTGCGGTGAGGAAGAGGTGGGACTCAGTGACCGCGATGCATATATGAGCGGCCGGAGAGTGATCAAGGCGTCTCTCTGCATACAGAGGCTCCTTCATCCCGAGGGGTTGCTTCCCAAATATGAAAAAACTTTCATCGATTACATCCGTAGCCATAAGCAGGGCTCGGACAAGGGAAACGAGAGCTGGCTTGCGGTCAGGGACAATTATCCCGACAAGGCCCATTTCGGCATCCTTGAAAAATACGGCTGTGTCGATGACGATAACAGAAAGGTCATGATGAAGAGCCTCGGCGACGACAAGCAGGAGCTGAAGAGCCTTCTCATGAAGAATGCGGGAAACGAGGCGTTCGACAGATTTTTCTCCGGACTTGAGATCTGATGACTAAGAAGAATAAGGACACAAATATATATCTTGTAAATGCGGCACTCAGGATCATGCTCGCGATCAGTGTCTGTCTGGTCGGGCTTCTTGCATATTATGCGCTGACGGGCACCTTTTATCCCCGCGGGTATATGGACCTTGATAACATTCTCGCAGGCGACAGCGTCCTGAAGAACCTGATCGTTTTCGGCCTGTTTGGAGTTGTTTCTCTTTTTGCTTATAAGCTCTTCGAAAAGAGCGTAACGCGAAAGGAAAAGGCCGTGGTATTTGTCATGGGAGCCGCGTCGGTGATCATGCTGGCTGCGGGGATCTTTTATCTCAAGGACCACCCCTACTATATGAACGGCGACCAGATCAATACCTTCTTCGGCGGAGTCTATGCGACGATGGAAGGCTCGGATATACAGTATCTCATGTTCAAGCCCGGCGGTTATCTCGGGATCTATCCCCAGCAGAAGGGACTCGTCGTCTTTTACATGATCCTTTATAAGATCTTCGGAGAAAATGCTTACGTTGATACGCAGTATCTTCACCTTATCTATCCGCAGATCATTCTTTTTTCGGGAGAATCGATTCTTAAGACCGAGAAAGTATCTCCTTTTGCAAGGATCGTTTACTGCATCTTCATAGCTCTGTGCGTTCCGCTTTATCTGTACATTCCGTATATGTACGGAGATCTGGGATCGATCGCATTTTCATTTCTTGCGGTGCTGTTCCTCGTCAGATTCGAAAAGAGCGAGAAGCTCTTTGATGCGGTCTGCCTCTGCGCATCGTGTACGGTCGCGCTTCTGCTCAGAAAGCAGATCTGGATATTTATCGCAGCCGCACTGATCGTGCTGGTGCTTCTTGCAGTTAAGAAAAAGAAGATGAAGTTTTTCATAGCCGCCATATGCGTGGTCCTTGCGGCCGACGGCACGTTCCTTTGCATTGAAAAATACTTCGAGTCGGTATCCGGATACAAAGGCGTAAAGGGTGTTCCTTCGCTGTGCTGGGTTGTTATGGGACTTCAGGAAACGGACGGGGTGCCCGGCGACTACAACAGATACAACCAGGGGACCTTTGAAGAGAACGGATTCGATGCCGACCTGGCTAATGCCGTTGCAAAAGAAGACCTTAAGAATCAGCTGACCTTTTTGAAGGATAATCCCGAATACGCAAGGTATTTCTTTTCCACCAAGCTGAGGATGGAGTGGACTGCTCCTGATTTCGAAGCTCTCAGGATCACCGCGGTATGGAAAGCGGAATCCGGAAGGGATCCTTCGAATCCTCCGGGATGGCTGGCAAGCCTGTATACGGGCATAAGATACGCACAGGTTATGGGATTTGCAAATGCTTACCAGAGCATAGTTTATCTGTGTGCGGCTCTGCTCGCGCTCCGTTTCCTGTTCAAAAAAGGCTCGGATATGCCGGTTTCCGTCCAGCTCGCTCTCATTTATATGCTCGGCGGGATACTGTTTTTTGCCTTCTGGGAGAACAAATGCAGATATGTTTTCCCTTTTTTCGTGATTAGTATACTTTTAGTACCCTGTTTTCTTGAAGAAATCGGCATTTCCCCCCTTGTTTTTGCCAAAAAAAAAGGTTAAATTAATCTTGTAACATATGGTTTACATATGTTGCTGAGGAGGGGGAGAATATTATGGAAAAAGAGATGGAAAAGAATAAGGGTTTTTCACTGGTAGAACTGATCATCGTTATTGCTATTATGGCCGTTCTTGTTGCCGTTCTTGCTCCTGTGTTCGTCAAGTATGTTGAGCAGTCGAGAAGATCGAGGGATATACAGACAGCCGCTCAGATAAGGGAGGCATTCCTCGCCGATATTGCGGAGGGCTCCACGGTAGGAGCAAGCAGCGTTGAAATAGAGATCAACAACGCTTATCTTCCCGGAACGATCAATGAGACACCTATTGTTGCCGGAAATGTATTCACACCCGGCGGAACATTCATGGCTGTATATGATGCGAATGTCAATGCAGTGGAGATCTATGTGAAGGAAGACTACGACCACGGCAGGCTGTATGATCTTACCAAGGAAGATGACATCGCGGCATATAGGGCAGCATAAGTAATTCCCAGATATAAGTTGACACTCACCCGGGAACAAAATCCCGGGTGTTTTTATGGATTAAAGGAGAATAGTAATGAACTTAGAAGAAGCAAAAGCAAAACTTGAAAAATACGGACAGATGCAGGTCCTCAGATACTATGATGAACTGGACGATGCGCAGAAGGAAGCACTCCTTGCACAGATCGATGCAACCGATATGAGCATCCAGGAAAACTGTGCACACCAGGAAGAACTCGGAAAGAGAGGAGTGATCTCACCTCTTACCTGCATGGAGATCCCCGAGATCGAAGCTAACAGGGAAGAGTTTGACCGCATCGGACTCGAAGCCATCAAGGCGGGAAAGGTCGCAGCACTTCTTCTTGCCGGCGGCATGGGTACCAGACTCGGATCCGACGATCCCAAGGGAATGTACAATGTCGGCAAGACCAGGGAGCTCTATATCTTCGAATGCCTCATCAATAATCTCAAAGAGGTTACCGACAGGGCAGGTGCTTTTGTGCACATCTATATCATGACCTCCGAGAAAAATAATGACGCAACTGTCAGATTCTTAAAAGAGAAAAACTACTTCGGATATCCCGAAAACTATATTCACTTCTTTATGCAGGATATGGCTGCCGCTACCGATTACAACGGCAAGATCTATCTTGAGGAAAAGGGCCGCATGGCTACCAGCCCCAACGGAAACGGCGGCTGGTTCATATCACTCGTAAATGCCGGACTCCTTGATAATGTTCACGCAAACGGTATCGAATGGTTCAACGTATTTGCGGTAGATAATGTTCTCCAGAGGATTGCGGATCCCGTTTTCGTCGGAGCAACCATCGCAAAGAACTGCACCGTAGGTTCAAAGGTTGTAAGAAAAGCCGCTCCCGATGAGAAGGTCGGAGTCATCTGCCTTGAGGACGGCAGGCCTTCCATCGTAGAGTATTACGATCTTACCGAGGATCTCATGAATGCGAAGAATGAGAAGGGAGACCCCGCATACAATTTCGGCGTTATCCTCAACTATCTCTTCTCCACCGCACAGCTTGAGAAGATCCTTAACGGCGCACTTCCCCTTCACATTGTCGAAAAGAAGATCCCCTGCCTCGATGAGAACGGAAACCTCGTCAAGCCCGAGACTCCCAACGGATACAAGTATGAGAACCTCGTACTCGATATGATCCATCAGTGTGACAGCTGCCTTCCTTTTGAAGTTGTCAGGGAAAAAGAATTTGCACCCATCAAGAACAAGACCGGTGTCGATTCCGTAGAGAGTGCACAGGCACTTCTCGAAAAGAACGGAGTGATTCTCTGAAGATTTCTTTAAGAATCGCCCTTGACTCTTCCCTTAGGGCACCCGTTAGGGTTAAATAAGCATATGGCAATTCATAAAGGAGGTTTTATGAGTAAGATACTTGTTACCGGCGGTGCCGGATTCATCGGAAGTCATACGGTCGTAGAACTGCTTGACTCCGGAAAAGATGTAGTCATTCTTGACAATCTCAGCAATTCCAACGAGAAGGTTCTCGGAAGGATAGAGGCCATAACAGGCAAAAAGCCCGGATTCTACAATGCGGACATCAGGGACCGCAAGGCACTCGAGGAGATCTTCACAAAGGAAGACATCAGTTCCGTTATCCATTTCGCGGGACTCAAGGCAGTCGGCGAATCGGTTGCAAAGCCCTGGGAATATTATGATAACAACGTGACCGGAACCCTCACACTTGTTGATGTGATGAGAAAGCACGGATGCAAGAACATTATCTTCTCATCCAGCGCGACCGTTTACGGAAATCCCGCATTCGTTCCCATCACCGAAGAGTGCCCCAAAGGACAGTGCACCAATCCTTACGGATGGACCAAGTCAATGCTCGAGCAGATCCTTTCCGACATCCAGAAGGCAGACAACGAATGGAATGTCATCCTGCTCAGATACTTCAATCCCATCGGAGCCCATAAGTCGGGAACCATCGGAGAAAATCCCAACGGAATCCCCAACAACCTTATGCCTTACATCACCCAGGTTGCTGTAGGAAAGCTTCCCGAGCTCGGAGTATTCGGAAACGACTATGATACTCCCGACGGAACCGGCGTACGCGATTACATCCACGTAGTCGACCTTGCGATCGGACACGTCAAGGCTCTCGACAAGATCGATGAGAAGTGCGGACTTAAGATCTACAATCTCGGAACCGGAACCGGCTACTCCGTTCTCGACATCGTCAAGAACTTCGAGGAAGCTACCGGCGTAAAGATCCCTTACTCCATTAAGCCCAGACGTCCCGGCGACATCGCATCCTGCTACTCGGATGCATCGCTTGCAAAGAAGGAGCTCGGATGGACCGCACAGTTCGGAATCAGGGAGATGTGCGAAGATTCCTGGAGATGGCAGAAGAACAATCCTAATGGATATGACGATTAATGAATAGTGACGGTGGGGACAATAACAGTCTCAACGTGCACCCGCTCCCGCTTCCGTCGCGCTCGTAGCGGTACTAAACTCATACTTCGTTAACACTCGTATTCGTTAAGTACCGACGGCGCTCCAGAGTGCACTTATGAGACTGTCATTATCCCTACCTGTTTTATTCCTTAAAAGATTTAACCCCTTAATGATTGGTTTTCATTAAGGGGTTTTCTTTAGTATGTTGGATCTTCTTCGATCACCAGAATTTCGAGGTAGTCGAAGGGGATTTCTTCTATAAATGAGCCTTGGCGGAAACGGGTCTTGGATGTTTTTTTGAAGGAATCGATGTTGTCCTCGAGCCAGATGGGCACGGGCAGGTCGAATTCCCTGCAGGCCTTCTCGAGACTGTTCATGATCTTGTGGGTCCTGGTGTCTTCGGAACCGTCTTCGATCATTATGTCCTTTATCATATGAGTTTCTTTGAATTCCCTTACCCAGAGTCTGAACACTTTCGTTTGTACCCACCTGTTATTTATCACTACACAGAATTAAAGCATTGTGGTAAAATATACTTTGTATGCACATGCACTTTTGTACCCGGAAGGATTTATGTTAACTGTTCTTTCCGGACTTTATAACCGTGATTATATTTTATAGATCGGAAATTCGCAATGGATAATGATATCAACGATATAGTGCAGGGAAACGGGATCGAGACCTGGCAGGAAGTTACTCTTGTCTACAATGCCGCAATGAGGCAGATCCAGACCAAGATCGAGATCCTGAACGAAGAGTTCCAGCACATTCATCAGTACAACCCCATAGAGCATATCAAGTGCAGAATGAAGACGCCCGAGAGCATCGTTAAGAAGCTTAAGCGTCACGGTCTTGATTCCACTATCGAGAACATGGTAAACAATGTCAACGATATCGCCGGAGTCAGGATCATCTGTTCGTTTTCTTCGGATATTTACAGGATCGCCGATATGATCGAGCACCAGCAGGATATCAAGATCCTGACGGTCAAGGACTATATCACATTCCCGAAGGCGAGCGGATACAAGAGCTATCACATGATAGTCACGGTACCCGTATACCTTTCCGACAGGGTAGTCGATACCAAAGTAGAGATACAGATAAGAACCGTAGCAATGGACTTCTGGGCAAGCCTTGAGCACAAGATCCACTACAAGTTCGAAGGCGATGCACCCCAGCACATTAAGGATGAGCTCGTAGAGTGCGCACATCTCGTTTCGGACCTCGATGAGAAGATGCTCAGCCTCAACGACGAGATCATCAAGCTTTCGTCCATTGTCGATGCACCGGACTTCTGAGCATAAAAAAACTCCCCAAAAAAG
>JAEEGK010007088.1_pt1 | contig 26777 bp, 20 predicted proteins | sample 8958771 | NCBI WGS metagenome assembly JAEEGK01 (sample SAMN16246547, study PRJNA631951) | gut metagenome | biome: gut microbiome; feature: rumen; material: SC-attached | host: Bos | place: Iran: Karaj | collected 2018-10 | reverse complement strand
TGACTCAAAAAGAGTTTACGTGGATTGCTTGAAGTCTTACGTATATTTTGATATACTACGCTTTGCTTATCATCTCTCGGGGGCTTGCGTATCCCTTGGGAATTGATCAAAAGGTATAATAGGAAGACATTAGGAGGCAATATGAAAGAAAGCGGAAAAAGACTGATCGCAGTGCTTGCAGCACTTACTCTTGTTTTCTCTGTCTTTGCCGTAGGGTCGGACACGACTGAAGTGAAGGCCGAGCAGGCGCAGGCAGAGGATACTATTGTTGATGAATTAAATGTCACCAAAGATCTGGTGAACGTGGATTACACTGTTAAAAATCTGACGGTTGCTTCGTGCGGATCTATCACGTTGGGATCGCATTATGGTGATGCCGGTGCCAAGGCAGCTACAATTAGGGTTACGGAGAGGGCAGTGGTTGAGGCTGATGGAGAGATTCTCCTTCAAGGTCACAGTGGATTGGAAGGTGTTCTTGTGATTAGCAGAGGCGCCACCCTGGAAGTACTTCAAGGGGGTGTAATTCAAGTACCTACCACCGAACAAGGCTATATTTTCGTGGAAGAAGGAGCGTCTGTAATCGATGGTATTCATCAATACATAGGGATAGTTGTTGACAGTAAGCCTGTGATTTTAAACGGAGGACAACAGTTTAGCTGTATGCTTTTCTGCGAAGAAGGTCAATGGAAAGGAAGAGCGATTGACATTGAACTTCCCGGTCAGGAAAGTATAATGATAGATTGGCTTGGAAAGTTCCCCGATATCAAATTCAATACGGTGACCATTAAGTATTATAATACAGATACTAATTATTCTTATGACCTTGCCCACAGCTTCAAGGCAAAAAAACTGGTGGTAGATGTACGTAATGAGCTGAAGATCAATGCAAGCGAAGAAAAAGGTGCCAAGATACCTACCATCGTTGATGTAGACGAGGCGATTCTGAATGACACCGTTAAGATTGCGGATATCCCCGGATCTTCGGGTGCGTGCAATCAGCTTCTTATCAGAGATAAGCTTACGATCGAGTCAAACGGAAAGATCGTCGCAGAGGGTAACGGTTACCTGAATCTCGAATCCGGCGGACAGCCTCGTGAGATCACCATTCCTTCCTTGGCTGATATCGAACCCAATAGGGAAGTAAGGATTACAAAAGGGTCAAAGATCTTATATGGAGGGGGCTATCTGGAATATGGAGTGAAGTTTGGGGAGCTCTCTGAGCATAATGTTAAATTTGATGGTAGTGCGAATGCGGATGATGACTATATCTTTATATTTAAAGGAAGCGAAACGGTAGTGAATGACGCCGGCCCCGGAATCTCGAAAACGGTCACCCTTCCGGAGCAGCAGGATATCTTTGGTCATACCAGATATCGTTATGACTGGATTAATAGGAAGGAAACAGACTATCCCCCCATCGTCTTCGACAGTATTACTGTGAACATAACACCTAAAGGAGTTTTTGATTACAACATCGGAATTAAAGTATTTACCGTTGAAAGCGATTGCAGTCTTATTATAACGGGATCGGAAGACCGGAAGGATCCGACCGTTTGCTCTGATTCTGTGGTAAGTATCAAAACAAAAGCAACAATTGCCGGAAGGCTTACGATTTCAGGCGAAAAAGGCAAGGCCGGCTATCTCGAGATAGCTGACGGTGCTACCCTTAGCATCCCTCAGGGTGGTGCTGTGATAACCACAGAAAACGGTGCAATCCGTCCCTTGTATGGTTCGAAAATTTATGTCGGCGAGGAGCCTCTTAAGGTTACCTTTGATGGAAAAGAAGCTGTATTTGACGGAACTCAGAAGATCCTTGCGGATCTTTGGTGTGACGGAACAAACTGGACCGGCAAGATTACTTCCGGCAGTCTTGAAACAGAGACCTCGCAGACGACCAACCCGGATGACTCACAACAGTCCGAGTCGGGAACCGTGACGAATCCCACACCGAACCCCACTCCGGAACCCACACCTGAGCCTACTCCCGAGCCCACTCCGGAACCCACACCCGAGCCTACTCCCGAGCCCACTCCGGAACCCACACCTGAGCCTACACCTGAACCTACGCCCGAGCCCACACCCGTGATCTCTGACGAGGAGCCTGAGGTGAAGGATCAGACAACCAAGACAAACACATCAGACGACGGAACACAGACCACAACAACTTCCACCACCTACACAGACGGCAGCAAGGTTACCGAGAAGGTAGTTGAGAAGCCCGACGGATCGTCGACTTCCACAACCACCACAACCGAAGCCGACGGAACAAAGGTTGTTGAGAAGGTCGAGAAGAAGACCGACGGAACAGTTACCACAACAAACACTACAAAGGATGCAGATGGTGCTTCGACAACCGAAAAGGTAGTTGAAAAGCCCGATGGTTCGGTTACAACAACAAGCACCGAGAAGGATGCGGACGGCAATGTCCTCAGCACTTCAAAGGTTGTTGAAAAGACACAGGACGACGGAACCAAGACAATAACAGCTACCGAGAAGAATGCGGACGGTAGCTCGAGCACCACAAAGACGACTGTGAATACAGACGGTTCGTCTAAGACAAACTCAACTACCCAGAATGCGGACGGAAGTACCACAAAGGAAAAGATCACTGAGAAGGCTGACGGAAGTCTTACACGTACAGCTACCACAACAGACGAGGACGGTAACGTTCTTGCAACCGAGAAAGAAAAGGTTACTGTAAGCAAGTCCGGTACAGAAACAAGCACCACAACAATCGAGAATGCAGACGGCTCATCGAGCGAAAGCGTTGTTAAGACAAAGGCTGACGGAAGCGCAACTTCGACTCTTACTGAGACAGATGCTGATGGTAATGTATCAGTAACTGTAGGAAGCACGAAGAAGGACGGCTCCGAGATCTCGAAGAGCTACGCAGTAGAAGATGACGGTGTAGTCCTCACAGCTGTAGAGGCTACAACAACTTCCGCCTCGATCCCCGCCAGCGTTAAGGTTAACGGCAAGTCTGTTCCCGTAACGACAGTCGGCGAAGGTGCCATGAAGGACAACACAACCGTCAAGAAGGTTACTCTTGCAGCATCCATCACCTCCATCGGAGAGGATGCTTTCAGCGGAGCAAAGAACCTCAAGACCATCAAGCTTTCGGCTAACGTTACAGAGATCGCACCCGGTGCGTTTGACGGCATTAAGTCCAATGCAACATTCTACATCTCCGCAGAGACCGACGAAGAGTTCGACGCACTCGTAGAACTCCTCAAGAAGTCGGGAGTTGGTAAGAAGGTTAAGTTTAAGAGATCCAAGTGATGATCTTCGAATCTATCCTGAAAAAGAAGGAGCCCCGAGCCAAAAGCCCGGGGCTCCTTCCCTTATGTCAGCCGAAATTCGGACAATTAATCTGAAACAATACAAAACCGAAAATCGGGCATCACCTTACATCGCGAGATCTACATGCTGCAGAGTTCCTACCTCGCCTGTTTCCTTGAGATAGATACCGGTCTTGCGAACTGCACCTTGAAGGGCGTTTGAATCGTTCTTGATACTGAACTCGGTGCTTGCGCTTCCGAGGTAGATTGCGCCTACATTTGCCTCCTTCAGATCAAGGAGCTTGTCGTTACCTTCGCTGTCCTTGGTCCAGACACGGAGCTTAGAGTAAACTGCGTCGTTCTCATCGATCCACGAGTTGCCGTCCTCATCATATGCGGCAAGATCCTTAAATCCGTCACCGCTTTTTGTTCCGAAAAGCTCGCTTCCGTTGTCGATCATGCCGTTACCGTCCTTGTCGAGTGCCAGGAATCCGCTTCCTTCAGCAGCGAAGGAGATGTCGTCTTTTACTCCGTCGTTATCGAGGTCAAACTTGAATTTCACATCCGTGAGGCCTGCATATTTACTGTCAATGTTTATAATGAGCGGATCAGTCATGATCACGTTCTCAGCAGTGATCGATTCAAACTTTTGGCTGAAGTTCCTCGCCATCGAGAATTCCACGCCGAAGCTGATCTTTCGACCGTCCTCGGTGAGTGCAAGACCGGTAGACGAAAAGGATGTGTACTCGCTCTCGTTATGGTAGCCGCTTGTTGCGGTGATCTTCTGCCAGGTAGTACCGGAGACTGTTGTACCTACTGCGGGTGAAGCCTGTGCGCTGCCTTTTCCGCCTATAGACAAAGAGAACGAAGCACCGCTCACGGATCTCGCCGACAGTGCCATCTCAAGATTCTTAAAGTTGCTGCTTCTGAGGTCGAGAATGCCATCCTTTTTCATCTGCGGGAGCTCTAAGGGGTCGATACGGCCCTTGCCGTTGAGCGCGGCAAGAAGCTTGCGCAGAAGCGTGATCTGCATGTCCGCATCATCGCTGAGGATAAGCGGAGGCTGCATCCTGTTCTCGTTCATCTGCTCGAGCATCCTGCGGAGATTGTTCTGGTTCTCCTCCTTACGCTGCTGGGCTTCCTGTTTTTCTACATCTGAGTATTCGATTATTCCTGCTACAGCGCTTCCACTGTGCTGCTCGGCAAAAGCCGAGATCTTCTCCAAAGCGCCTGATCCTCGGGTTATAATACTGACATGATTGATTTCGGTAGATTCACCTGCCAGATGTTCAGAATTCATACTGACACTACTTGCGTTTATCTTCATATCGGGTCTCCTTTCCCTTTGTGCCCTGTTGTGGGGCGCCCTGAAAAATCCTTTTTTCGGGGAATATTCTTTATCAATATATCGGCATGATATCGGGATTTGTTAAGAGCTGATGTCTGACATAAGGGAAGGAGCCCCGGGCTTTTTGCTCGGGGCTCCTTATTGAAACTTTTAAATATGAATGACTTTATTCTTCGTTTAAAAACTTTTCAAGAGAGATGTTGGCCTGTTCAAGAATGCTCTTAAGAGTTCCTCTGGCGATTTCATCATGCATAGGGATAATGCACACCCTGGTTCCATTTGACAATTTTAAATGGCTCCCTTTTTGACTCACTTTGAAGAACCCGAAACTCTCGAGCCGTTTAATCACTTCATTAGGTTTTAACACAGGATATTTAGAAGGCATGGGCAGATACCTCTAATGTAGTAAGGAACGCCGGAACCGGGCTGGGAATATCGGTTGAATCCTCGTAATACAATTCCACTGCCTCTTTCAGGTTTTCAAGAGCAGAGGAGATATCATGTCCCTGCGAAGCAACACCGCTGGCAATATCTTTAGCAACATACCAGTTATCTTCTTTTGTAACCAGAACCTGACAAGTCATAGCTACTCCTTTCCAAACAATCTACTAGTGATTATCCTCTTTATTCAACGTTTTGCAAAGTAATTATATCACTGCTATCTGTTGTCCGCCAGCATAGATTTTATCGCAGCCACGTCTATTGTTTCTGCTGTTATGCGGTTGGCTTTAGAACAACAGTTTAATTGTCCGAATTTCGGCTGACATAAGGGAAGGAGCCCCGGGCTTTTGGCTCGGGGCTCCTTCTTGGCTCATGGGGTCTTAAGAACGGGGACAAGATGAAAATGACGTTATATTTTACTTAATCTCGAAAATTTTGGCACATTAAGTAAATTATAACGTCGATTTTTCTTGAAAGAGGCCAAAAAGCGCGTTATAATTTACTTAATCGTCGTAAAAAATACAGATTAAGTAAATTATAATGACAGAGGGAGGCCGCATATGCTGATAGGACGAGAAAAAGAAAGAAAGTTGCTTGAGGACATTATGAGAGACGAAATGTCCCATTTTGTTGCGATATATGGCAGAAGAAGAATAGGAAAGACCTTCCTTATCAGGGAAACCTTTGATTACAGGTTTACGTTTCAGCACGCCGGACTCTCACAGGGAAGTCTGCGTGACCAGCTGTTTGCTTTCGAATCTTCTCTCAGGGATTGCGGAGCTGAAACCGGGAAGAAGGCAAAGAACTGGCTTGAAGCCTTTGAAAAACTCAAGGAATTGATCCGTGCTTCGTCCGAAAAGAAAAAAGTGATATTTATTGATGAATTGTCATGGATGGATACGCCAAGGAGTGACCTCCTGGTTGCGCTTGAGAATTTCTGGAACGGCTGGGCATCCGCAAGAAAAGACGTAGTCCTTATTGTGTCTGCGTCCGCAACTTCATGGATGCTCTCGAATGTAATACATAATAAAGGTGGTCTGTATAACCGTATCACGGAGAGACTGCATATCGAGGAATTTTCCCTCGGCGAGTGCGAGATTTTTGCCCGTGAGAATGGATTCAGTTTTAACAGAACCCAGTTGCTGCAGTATTATATGGTTTTTGGCGGCGTACCGTATTATTGGACATTTCTCAAGAAAGGGTTCAGTATCGCACAGAATATCGATATGGCGTTGTTTGATCCCGAGGCACCTTTAAAGAATGAGTTTAAATACCTTTACGCATCCATATTCAGACGCCCGGATGATTACATAAAAATTATAGAGGCACTCTCCAAAAAGAAGGCAGGGATGACGAGAGAAGAGATAATAGAAAAAGCCAAGCTCGTTAATTCCGGTGACCTGACAAAGAAGATGGAGGAACTGGAAAGCTGTGGGTTCATGAGAAAATACAACGCTTTCGGCATGAAAAAGAAGAATTCGGTGTTCCAGCTTGTGGATTTTTATACATTGTTTTACTACGAGTTTCTTATAAAGGAACCGACCGACCCACATTTTTGGAGTAATCAGATAAACACCCCCACGGTAAATGCCTGGCAGGGACTATCTTTTGAGCGGATATGTATGAAACATGCGGAAAGGATCAAACAGAAGCTTGGAATATCGGGTGTGTACACCGAGATGAATTCATGGTACTGCAAACCCGATCGCGATAAGGGCGTGAAGGGATCACAGATCGATCTCCTGATAGTGAGGAAAGATCAGGTAATCAATCTGTGCGAGATGAAGTATTCGGCAACAGATTATACTGTTGACGATCAGACCGAACAAAACGTGAGAAATAAAGTAAATGACTTTATAAAAGAGACGGGCACAAAGTACGCGATCTTTCCGACACTGATCACTACGTTGGGAATGGTACGTAACAGTCATTCCGATGTGTTTCAATCCGTGGTGACGCTGAACGATCTGTTTTAACTGAAATACTCTTCAAGAAGTAAATACTGTGAATCTTGAGGGTCAGAAAAGCCTTATTTTACGCAATAGCAACGGAAATTAACAAAATGTTAATTTCCGTTGCTTTATTTTTTTGGGGGATAATTATATTCTTTACTCGAACACCGCGGGTTCAAACAATAAAAAGAGAGGAATAACAGACATGCACCGACTATTAATGCGTATATTCCCTAAGAAAAACAAATGGAGGTGTCTGATATGAGAGTTTGTAGTTTTGCCTTAGTTGGGGTATTAGTAGTTTTCTCAGTGATTCTCAGTGCCTGCTCAGTCACAGAGGACCTTACCGAAAACGAAAGTACTTGGAAAGAGGAAGACTTTCATGCGTTTGATGTTGATTATGAGGAAAATGCAGATGGAACTTATTCTTGCAGGGGGTATGAGTTTAAGTACAAACTTGATGTATCCGGCAAGGAGGGGGGAAAATTGAGCAGGTTTTCTGTTTTGACCAATAAAGAAGATTTATTGTTTGTCGATGTTTCCGGCAGTTTAAAGAACAATACATCGCAAACAGGAATACCTGAGTTTATAATTCTAGGTTATTATGCTTAAAACCGGTAGAGCATTTTTTGATATAAAATGGTGGAAAGAATAGCCTGAAAAGCCTTATTTTACGCAATAGCAACGGAAATTAACAAAATGTTAATTTTCGTTGCTTTACTATTTTCGGGGATGATTATATCCTTTACTCGAACACCGCGGGTTCAAATAATAAAAACGAGAGGAAAAACAAACATGAGAAAAAGAGCCATAAGTTATATGATCATTCTATTTTTGGTTCTGACAACATCGGTGCCCTCAAGTGCCTCCGAGTTTCTTGCGGAGGATTACAAGAGCAATGTTACTATCGATTCGGACTCCTTTGTTGAATACCAGAAAATCATGGATTCATTAAATGAAGAATACGGGTTATCGATGTCGATGGAAAACGGATTGGTTGAGAAGGAGCGTATATGTGAAAACCTGGCCAAGTACCGTCCTGAGGCCTATGAAAAAAGGCTGAGAAAAGAAATAGAAGAGGGTATCGCGGCTACGGAAGAAGCAAAGAAAAAAGTTGCTTCACTGGGTGATGTCAAGTGGAAGAGTTTACCGGTTAAGATTAGCAATTATGTTCTCCCGGTAAATGTTTCTGTGTACAGTGTGATGGGTTCGGGGGCCTAAATGAGGATTGATCCTTGTGAAAATGTTGTTTTTACACTGTCTTGATTTATCCCGAAGACTATGTGAATTGACCAATTAGCTCAATTAATCTTCTTGTTTATGAAGAATTGTTGATAATCCGACGATTGTATGATAGAAATGATAAACAAGAGGATAAAAAATCCAAGGGAAGCTTAAACGGGACGGTGTATCTCATTGTAAAGGTATAACAAAAAGAAGGAGACAATTATGTTTGGCGAACGCGTTAGGAAGCTTAGAATTGAAAAAGGATTATCACAGGAGGCGTTAGCAGACAGGCTTCATGTTGTTCGTCAGACGGTTTCGAAGTGGGAAAAAGGATTTTCGGTTCCGGATGCTGATCTCTTGCAGAGATTGGCAGATGTTTTCGATGTGCCGTTAGAGGAATTGCTAGGGGCGACAGAAACGGAAACTACCGACCTTGATCTTATCAGCAAAAAATTGTCATCCATAAGTGAAGAACTGTCTATAAGAAACAGACGGTTAAAAAGGTTTATAAAGGTGATACTGGGAACTATTCTTATTGTGTTTGTGTTGACCCTTATAATTCTTTTGTTGGGTATGAAAAGCAGGCCGGAAAAAAATCTCCCGCCGACAATAACGGCATCTACAGAGGTAAAACAAGAATAACAAAAGGGCATCTTCGGATGCCCTTTTAAAACGCTGTATGATATCGTATCAGGTTGTCTGACCGTACTTCTCGAGAATCTTGTGGATGCGGTCCGTGGGATCGAGAAACTCACTGATTGAGAAGTCGTGGTTGAGTGTATCGATGAGGAGAGCGATGTACTTGCTCATATCCGCATTGATGTAGTACTCGCGCTCTAAGAGCTCGGGTGTCTGGTAGATGAGGTTGGTGGTAACGACCTTGTCGAAGACGTGCTCCTTATAAGCTTCGTCGAATCTTGCAAGACCATCGGTAAAGAGTCCGAAAGTTGCGCAGCAGAAGATCCTGCCGGCACCGCGCTTCCTGAGCTCTCGAGCAACCTCAAGAATGCTGTCGCCCGATGAGATCATGTCGTCGAGGATGATAACGTCTTTGCCCTTAAGGTCTGCACCGAGGTACTCATGTGCGATGATCGGGTTACGACCGCCGACAACCTTGGTGTAATCCCTTCGCTTGTAGAACATACCGATATCGAGACCGAGTACGTTCCCGAAGTAGATCGAACGGCCCATGGCACCTTCGTCGGGGCTGACGATCATCATCTTGTCGGGTGTCATCCTGATGTCGGGTACGTTCCTCAGGAGAGCTTTGATGAACTGATATGTAGGTTTGATCGTTTCGAAAGTCTTGAGCGGGATGGCGTTCTGAACCTTAGGCTCGTGTGCGTCGAAGGTGATGACGCTGTCAACGCCCATACTGTAGAGCTCCTGAAGTGCCATCGCACAGTCGAGTGATTCGCGTGTTGTACGCTTGTCCTGGCGGCTCTCGTAAAGGTAAGGCATGATGACCGTGATACGTCTTGCCTTGCCGCCCACGGCACCGATGATGCGCTTTAAGTCCTGGAAGTGATCGTCGGGAGACATGTGGTTCTTGTGGCCTCTTACAGTGTACTCAATGCTGTAGTTTGTAACATCGAGGAGAATGTAAAGATCGTAACCGCGAACCGATTCGTTGATAACGCCCTTGCCTTCACCTGTTCCGAATCTCGGACACTGGGATTCAACGAGGAATGTATCGCGCTGATACCCCTGGAAAGCGATGGTGGCGGTATGTTCGTTGTCGCGGCCGCTTCTCCAATCGACAAGGTAATTGTTTACCTTCTCGCCGAGAGCTTCGCTGCTCTTAAGGGCGATAACGCCCAGCTTTCCGACCGGAATTGTTTCAAGAAAAACATCTTGCTGTGACACTGTTGTGACCTCCTCTTTAACGGCGTTTTTTTCGCCGTTGATTCCTTACCAAACACTTCAACGAAGTATCAGGCGAATAGTAGTAATACTTATGTGTGTCTTCTCAGATCGGTACCCAGGATCTTGTAAAGATCGTAATGCTTGCAGATCCTTGAGTACGTGCGCTCCGAGTAGTTAAAAATGATGTCGTCGAAAGAAAGGTTCGTCGAAATGACCGTCGACCTTCCGGCAAGCTGCCGCTCGTTGATGACATTGAAGAGCGAGGATGCTGTGAACTGCGTGTAAAACTCGCTTCCGAGGTCGTCAATGACGAGCATGTCACATTCAAAGATGTGCGCCTCCTCTTTTTTCGCCGCGTCACGGTTTTCGCTGCCGAAGCGTGCGGCTTCGAGAGCCGAGAAGAGGCCGGTGGCGGAGTGATAAAGCACCGAATGTGATGTGTCTATGAGTGCCTTGGCGATGCAGGAAGAGAGAAAAGTCTTTCCGACACCGGTGGGGCCGTATATCAGGATGTTGCCGTGCTCGCTGTCAAAGCTTTCGACGAAACGCTTTGCTTTCCCGAGCACCGTCATGATGTTTTCATAAGGGGTGACACCGAGCACCGGATCCCTGTCTGCGGGATCGTTTGAGAACAGCGAGGTATCAAAGGTTTTAAAGTTCTCCTCTTCAAGCAGACTCTCCATGTTCGAGTCCTTCAAGAGAAGCTTGCTGAGTGCTTTTTTAAAGCAGTCGCATCTATCGTTGCCGATATAGCCCGTGTCCTTGCAGATGTCACATTCGTAGCGCATCTTCAGGTAATCGGCCGGGAAACCGTTCTCGACGAGCAGCTTTTCCTTCCGGGCCGCAAGCTCGCGATTTGCTTCCTCGAGACCGTTCAGAGCATCGGACTCACCGAGGAGGATGGAGCGCTTTCCTCTTTCGAAGGAGTCGCGTGCAACCCTCAGTTCAAGCTCTTTTACCCCGGGGCATTTATCATAGACCTGCGTACGCCTTTCGTCAAGGGCGTAACGCGCGTTTCGTCGTTTTTCGTCATATTGCGCAAGAATTCGGTCCGTATAGTCATTTCTTGTATGCATTTTGTCCCCTTAATATCCCAGCTTTTTGCGTTCGAAATCTGCCAGTTCCTGCTTGCTGTAGCTTCTCTGGGGGAAGCTGTTGAAACGGCCTCTCTGAGGCGTCCTTGCCGGAGTGGCCTGCGTCTCCTCAGTCCTGACGGGATGCGACTGTCTGTACTGCGCGTCGTCGTTCCTGACCTCGTCAAGGTTTGTGACACCCTTCTGCTGCCAGTTCTTGAGGATCGAGTCGGCGTATGAGAACTGCTTGCCGCTGCTGCCCTTCGAAACGGCTCTGCAGCACGCCTCGCGGATCAGATCGACAGAGAAGCCTGCGCTGTGCCAGCGGGAGAGATATTCGAGCTCTCCGGAGCCGAGCGCCCTGCCGCTTATGCCGAAGGCCTTTACTACCGCTGAGTATTCGGCCGTCCTGGTAAGGACATGCGAGCGGGCTGAATCGACATCAAAGACACCGCTCTTTTTCCATTCGATGGCTGTTGTCTCAATGTACTTGTCCGTTTTCTTGTTGAGGGCGATGCAGTGATCGTACAGGAACTCGATCAGTTCGGGGGTGAACCCGAGGCTCTCATATAAGAAAGAAGGAAGCTGAAGGTTCTTGACCGACAGTGTCTTTCCGAGCTTCTGCTCTATCTGATCGATAAGGCTGTTAAATTCGTCAAGCTCTCTGAAGCCTGCGATCTGACGGGGGGTGTAGGTCGGAACCATGATCTCGGGCTCTTCGGGCGCGGGTGCGGGTGCCTCCTTGGGTCCCGGAACAACCCTTGCGATCCTGCGGCTGCTCCTCATGGGAGGCTCACTTACTGTGAGCACCTTGTCCCTGACGGGGAATCCGTCCGAGTTCTCTATCCTGATGTCACGGACGTCACCATCAGCATCGTACGACACGCGTAGAAAACCCTCCTTCTCCCAATAGCGAAGGGCCTTGATAACATCGTTCTCGGATTCACCGACTCTGTTGGACATTTCCTCGACGGAAATGGGCATGGAGGTGTCGTGAAGGCATCTGATGAGATAAAGATACACTTTGACAAAAGAGCCGTGCGCTGCCGCAAGGCAATTATCTATGAAATAATCCGATATGGACGTGGAGGTCATTGCCTCTTTTCCACATGAAAGATTAATACGTCCGTTCATACTCTGCCGCTCCCCTTGTCTTATCATACGACTACGTCGTTTTCATTCGGCGTGACACGATTATAGCATAACGGACAAGGATATCAATCGAAAAAAAAACATGAAACAGATGTCGAAAAGGCCTGTGGATATTGTGGAAAAATGAACCCGCCCGACACCCGAAACGCACTGCAAAGGGGGCTCTCGGGACGGGCGGAATTGTTCAAAACAAATTGTGGATAAAGTGGATAAGTCAGTGCCCGAGGAGCTCGTCCGCAATCTTTACAACGTCTCCGGCACCCATAGTTATTAACATGTCACCTGTGGAACAATTTTCTAAACAAAAATCTTCAATTTCTCCAAACGACGAAAAATGGTAAGCTTTCTTACCATATTTTTCGCGAAGGACCCTCGCCATGTCTTCGGGGTCGATCCCGAAGGTGTTCGTCTCCCTCGCGGCATAAATATCCGACAGGACGATGAGGTCCGCCTCGCTGAGAACCTTGCAGATCTCCTCTTTAAAGAGCGCGGTCCTTGAGTAGGTGTGGGACTGGAAGACGACCACAAGCCTCTTCGGTGAGAGGCTCCTTGCTGTTTTGATGGTGGCAGCCATCTCTGTGGGATGGTGGGCATAATCGTCGATGATCGTCACTCCGCCGATCTCGCCCTTCTTTTCGAAGCGTCTGTGAGTGCCTTTGTAACGCGCGAGACCTGCCTTGACCGATTCGAACGGGATCCCGCTCTCAAGTGCGAGTGCCGCAACACCGACCGAGTTCGTCACGTTGTGGCTTCCGGGTACTCCGAGTATGATCTCACCGACGGGAGCAGTCCCCTTGACGAGCGTGTAGCTGCCGCAGCCCGATGCGTCAAAAGTGATGTTCTCCGCATGATAGTCAGGGAGAGCGCCTTCACAGGCACCTGCAAAGGTGATGATCCTGCAGCGCGCGTCTTTAAAGATCTCGTCGCGTCCCTCAATGCATGCTCCGACCGCGAGAAGACCGTCTTCGGGGATGAGAGAGGCAAATTTTGCGAAGGAACGTTTCTCATTCTCGAAATCACCGAAGTAGTCGAGGTGCTCGGGCTCGAGGTTCGTGATGATGGCGCGGGTGGGGTGGAACTTAAGGAAGCTGTCCGTGTACTCGCACGCCTCGATACAGAAAGTGTCGCTGTTGCCGAGGCGCATGTTCCCGCCGATCTCGTCGAGGATGCCGCCGACATTTAAGGTCGGGTCGAGTCCTGCCTCGATAAGAACGAGGGCGAGCATCGAAGTGGAAGAAGTCTTGCCGTGCGTGCCGGCAACTGCGTAATTATCTTTATAGGAAAGCATGACGTCGCCTACGAGAGTGGCACGGTCGATCGTGGGGATCCCGAGCTCCCTTGCACGCACGAGCTCGGGGTGATCCTGTTTGACCGCGGCTGTGTAGACGAGTACGTCTGTATCAACGCTTATATTGTCTGCGGACTGTCCGTAGATAACCTTGATCCCCTGATCCTCGAGAGTCTTTGTGACGTCCGACTCGGCACGGTCGGAGCCGCTGACTTTGAAGCCCTTCTTATTAAGGAGAAGAGCGAAGCCGCTCATGCTGATCCCGCCGATACCGGTGAAAAAAACGTTTTTGGGGGTGCTTAGGTCTATGTATCTCATGTGGAGTGCTCCTTATATATAAGCCTTTTCAAGTAAACTTGAATGGCTTTTTCATCTTTTTTATCCGTAGTCTATTATATGGCACGAGTTATTTAATAACAACAATCTTTTCATAATCGACATGATCGGGTGCTTCACGGGGGAAAGATCGTTACGAATGCGTTTATCGCTTGTTACAAGATGATGTACCTGTAGTTTTTCTTTACACAACATTCTGTGAGGTAATTCTGTTTATAAAGAAAGAGTTGTCCAAAAACTTCACAAACTATGCAAAAATGTATTCACATTTTCCTCGAAATATGATACTATTTAAGCGTGATTGAATTACTACGGAGGGTGAACTTATGATCCGAAAAGAAATGATCGCCATGCTTCTTGCCGGCGGACAGGGTTCGAGGCTTGGCATCCTTACTTCAGATATGGCAAAACCTGCAGTCAGCTACGGCGGAAAGTACAGAATCATCGATTTCCCGCTCAGTAACTGTATCAATTCCGGTATTGACACTGTTGGTGTCCTTACCCAGTACCAGCCGCTCCGACTCAACACTCATATCGGCATCGGCATCCCGTGGGATCTTGACCGAAACATCGGTGGCGTGAGCATACTTCCTCCGTACGAGAAGTCGGATAACGCGGAGTGGTACACCGGTACGGCCAATGCCATCTACCAGAACCTTAAGTACATGGAGTACTATAACCCCGAGTATGTCCTCATCCTCGGCGGTGATCATATCTATAAGATGGACTATGAGATCCTTCTTGAGTTCCACAAGAGCAACAAGGCTGACATCACGATCGCCACATATCCCGTTTCGTGGGAGGAGGCATCCAGATTCGGTCTTGTTATCACGGATGAGAGCAAGAAGGTCCTCGAATTTGAGGAGAAGCCCGCTAAGCCCAGAAGCAATCTCGCTTCCATGGGTATCTACATCTTCTCATGGAAGGTGCTCAAAGAGGCGCTCATCAAGCTTTCCGACCAGCCCGGCTGTGATTTCGGTAAGCACGTTATCCCGTATTGTCATGAGAACGGTGCGAACATTTATGCATTCGAGTACAACGGCTACTGGAAGGATGTCGGAACTCTCACATCGTACTGGGAGTCCAACATGGAGCTCATCGATCTTGTTCCGGATTTCAACCTCTACGAGGAATTCTGGAAGATCTACACAAAGAGCGATGTTATCCCGCCTCAGTACATTGCGGGCAGCGCAACCGTCAGCCGCAGCATAATCGGTGAAGGAACAGAGGTCTACGGCGAGGTTTACAACAGCGTTATAGGTTCGGGCGTGACCATCGAGGAAGGATGCGTTGTGGCAGACTCCATAATCATGAAGGGAACCTCGATCGGACGCGGCTCCAAGCTCTACAAGACGATCATCGCAGAGAACTGCGTGATCGGCAATGACTGCGAGCTCGGTGTCGGCGAGCAGAAGGAGAACAAGCAGCATCCGAACATCTACTGCAACGGACTTGTCACCCTCGGAGAGGGAACGGTCATCCCGGACGGAGTCAAGGTAGGCAAGAACACCGTGATCTCCGGTGTTACGACCCCTTCGGATTACGAGGGCGGCAACTGGCTTGACAGCGGCGAGAGCCTGATCCGCGCGGACGAAAGGCTTGCCTGAGAGGCACAGGCCATTGGGGGTCGCCCGACAGGGGGCGGTCGCGAGGGTTTGCCCGGGAGGGCGGCCGTGAAAGCGAAGAGCTTTCATATAGGCGTTAAAGACACTATCATAAATCAGTAGGAGAAACAGAGATATGCGAGCGATAGGAATAGTTTTAGCCGGCGGAAACAACAACAGGATGAGAGAGCTTTCCAGCAAGCGTGCCATTGCGGCCATGCCTATTGCGGGAAGCTACAGAGCGATCGACTTTGCTCTGAGCAGTCTCTCCAATTCCCATATAGGAAAGGTTGCGGTCCTTACCCAGTACAATTCGAGATCCTTAAATGAGCACCTCAGTTCTTCAAAATGGTGGGATTTCGGTCGTAAGCAGGGCGGTCTGTTCGTGTTCACACCGACCATCACACCGGACAATTCGTTCTGGTACAGAGGCACCGCGGATTCGATCTACCAGAACCTCAATTTCCTTAAGACTTCACATGAGCCGTATGTTGTGATCTGCTCCGGCGACGGCATCTACAAACTTGACTTTAACAAGGTTTTGGAATATCATGTTGCGAAGAAAGCGGACATCACGGTAGTCTGCTCGAGAGCTACTCCGGGCACCGATATCAGTCGTTACGGCGTCATCGAGACGGACGAGGACATGAGGATCACGACCTTCGATGAGAAGCCTTTCTTCTGCAAGGAGGCCGAGCCGCTCATCTCGACCGGTATCTACGTCATCAGACGTCGCCAGCTCATCGAGATGATCGAGAAGGCACAGGAAGAAGAGCGCTACGAGTTCGTCAGGGACATCATCATCAGGTACAAGGAGCTCAAGAAGATCTACGTCTACGAGCACACGGAGTACTGGCGCAACATCGCGTCGGTTGAGGACTACTACCAGACGAACATGGACTTTTTGAAGCGTGATGTCAGGGACTATTTCTTCAGGCAGTATCCCGATGTATATTCCAAGATCGACGATCTTCCTCCCGCAAAGTACAACGCGGGCGCGACCGTCAAGAACAGCCTTATATCGAGCGGAAGCATCATAAACGGCAACGTTGAGAACTCCGTGATATTCAAGCAGGTCTACGTTGGAAACAACTGTACCATCAAGAACAGTATCATCCTCAACGACGTGCATATAGGCGACAACACATATCTTGAGAACTGCATCGTTGAAAGCAGGGATACGATCAGGCCGAATGTCAGCTACATCGGAGAAGAAGGCAGGATCAAGGTTGTTGTTGAAAAGAACGAAAGATATCTGATCTGAAACAACGGGCCTCCCTTCGCGGGAGGCCTGCTTTGTGCGATAGTTATTTGATAAAGCATTAATGTATATGTGATAGATCGGCACGGGTGCCCCGGGTATTGCGGGGGTCCCGCGCTTCGTGCTGTTCGGAGTTTGTCCGTGTCATGGATAATCCGAGCTGTGCGGAGTTTGACCCGTGTCATGGATGATCTGCGCTGTGCGGAGTTTGACCCGTGTCATGGATGATATGTGTTATGCGGAACTTGTCTTCGGGCATGACGGATGATGTGAGAGAAAGAAACTGCGGCTGAAAAAGCCGACGGGATGAACATAAGGGAGGTTGAGGAAGACGGACAGGAGGAAGCTGCTCTGGGGGATCAGTATCTCTATCGCGGCGGTGGCGACAGTCATCGCGGTGATCTCTTTGCATGCAAGGGGAGAGCGAATGAGCGAGATCCGTTCCGGCATAGAGGAAGCACTCGACACCCTCCCGAAAGAGTACAAGGAGGTCCTTGCGGCCGACCACGAGCAGCTCGAAGCGGCCGAGGCAGCGGGGAAGAGCTCTGAGAGCAGCGAGAGGCACGAAAACCATCCTGCGTCCGAAACAGGAAAAGACAGCGACGATCACGAATCAACCGCCGCCACAGCACCCATAGATCCTTCGCAGAAGCTTGTGGCTCTCACCTTTGACGACGGGCCGAGCATGTACACCGAGGAGATCCTTGAGCTCCTCACTTCGAATGATTCGAGAGCGACCTTTTTTATGGTGGGCTACAACATCGAGAAACACCCGGAGAGAGTGAAGCTGGTGCTCGACGCAGGCTGCGAGGTCGCCAACCATACGAGCGGGCACAAGGATCTTTCGGACATTTCGCGCACCGCTATAGAGTCCGAGGTCTATGACAACGAAAGACTCTTAAACGAGGCGGGAGCCGAAGGCCGGCTGCTTCTGAGGCCGCCCTACGGACTCACGAACGACACTGTGAAAGAAGTGGTGAAACGCCCGATGATCAACTGGTCTGTCGACTCGAGGGACTGGAAGACGAAGGATGCGGCTTCGACGGTCGCCGAGGTCAAAAAGAACGTCCGGGACGGACGCGTTGTGCTCATGCACGACATCTACAAGTCGACTGTCGAGGCGGTAAAAGAACTTATCCCGTGGCTTAAGAGCGAGGGCTACAGGCTCGTGACCGTTTCCGAACTCTATGAGGCCCGAGGCGAGGAGCTCAAGGACGGACATGTTTACAGGTACACTTACTCGGCTGAGGAGTACGAGAAGGACATAACTGAAAGGAAGAAATCATGAAGATCATCTTCGGACTCGGAAATTACGGAGACAAATACAGTCACACAAGGCACAACATGGGTTTTGACGCGATCGATATCGTGGCGAAGCGCATGGGCATCGCCTTTGATCATCAGAAGAACAAGAGCATGTACGGTCAGGGCTTCTTTGAAGGGGAGAAGGTGATCCTCGTCAAGCCGCTCACTTACATGAACAACAGCGGAGAGAGCGTTTCGGCGTGGCTCAGGGACAAGATGCTTTCACCTGAAGATATGGTCGTCATTTACGATGACATCAGCCTCGAGCCCGGTACGATCAGGGTTCGCCCCAAGGGCAGCGCGGGAGGTCACAACGGCATGAAGAGCATCATCGCCTGCACCGGCACCCAGGAATTTGACCGCGTCAGGATAGGTATCGGTGACAAGCCCGAAGGCGGCGACCTCATCGAGCATGTACTCGGGCGTTTCGCGCCGGCGGACTTTGAAGCAGTGAACAAGTCGCTAGAGACGGCGGCGGATGCAGTGATCACGATCATCCGCGACGGTATGGATAAGGCGATGAACATTTATAATCAGAAGCCTGCGAAGCCGAAGCCTGAAAAGCCTGAAAAAAAGACAGAGAAACCCGAAGTGTCTAAGGCAGATGAAAACGTGCAAGATTCTGTGGAAAGAGAAGCTTCCAAAGCAGAAGAGATTGGGCAAGATTCTGTGGATACAGAAGTTCCGAAAGCATAATAAGTCAGGAAACAGGAAGAGTAACCCGGGATGACGGCAGGATGAGGCACAGAAAAGTGACTCGTGTTGTCACAGGATCTGATATAAGAATTGATAATAAAATGAACAGTACAGTAAAAGCATACACACAACCCTTAAACAACTACGACAGATTCATCTCCGCCCGCGACGCGCTTGGGGCGGGGCGTTTCCCCATGCGCATCACGGGGTGCACGGACTCCTTGAAGGCCAATCTCATAAGCGCGCTTTCGAGTAAAAAGGGTGCGAAGCTCGTCCTCACGAGGGACGACAACACCGCGCGTCAGCTCGAGGGCGACCTGTCGCTTTATGACAGCAACGTGCTCCTCTACCCCGCAAAAGACATGATCTTCTACAGCTCGGATATCCGCGGAAACGCGCTTATGCGTGACAGGCTCCGCTGTATCGAAAAGATCGCGTCCGGTGCCGATGTGACCGTGATCATGTGCGTGAGCGCCTGCATGGACAAGCTTCTTCCCCTAAAGGAAGTGAAGTCACGGACGATCCACATAGACATGGATTCGAGGATCGACGTGTCGGAGCTTTCGAAGGAGCTCGTGGATATGGGCTACGAGAAAGAGATTGAGGCCTCCGAGCCCGGGCAGTTCGCTGTCCGCGGCGGGATCATCGACATCTACCCCCTCGCGTGTGAGGCACCCTACAGGATAGAGCTTTTCGATGACGAGATTGACTCGATCAGGATCTACGACGCTGCGAGTCAGCGATCTGTCGAGAACATCGACGGTTTTGACATCTTCCCGGCGTGCGAGTACGTGCTCTCCCAGGAGAGGATCGACAGCGCATGCAAAAAGATCCGCGACGAGGAAAAGAAGCGTACGGACGCTCTCCGCAAGGTGTTCAAGACTCAGGAAGCGGCCAGGCTTTCGGCATGTGTAAGCGAGTTCATCGAGGACATCTCGTATATCCGCGCGAAGGTCGCTATCGACGGATTCGTCAACTACTTCTTTGACAACTGCGTTTCGGTGCTCGATTACTTTATGGAGAACAGCGATCTTGTCTGGATCGACGAGCCCCTGCGCTGCGTCGAGACGCTTGAGAGTGCCCACAAGGAGTTCGAGCTCAGCATGGACAGCCGCTACGATAACGGCTACATCCTTGCCGGACAGAAGGATACCGTGTTCGGCGCTGACGAGGTGCTTGAAAAGCTCAGAAACATGAGGGTTGTTGAGCTTTCCTCGCTCGACAATGCCTGCAAGGAGATTCCCGACGTCTTCAGAGTCGATATCGCGGGGAGGAGCGTTAACGCATATAACGGCGACTTTGAGATGCTCGTCAAAGACCTCACTGCGAGAAAGAAGAACGGGGACAGGGTCCTTTTGCTCTCGACATCGGGATCGCGTGCCGAAAGACTTGCGGGAGAGCTCAGGGACAGAGGCCTCACTGCGTTTGTCACGAAGGACCCGGAGAGAACGATAGAGCCCGGGGAGATCATGGTCGCCGCGGGAAGGGCTTCAAAGGGCTTCGAATATCCGCTTGCCGGATTTGCGGTGATCACGCAGAGCGATATCTTTGGCCATGTGCGTCAGAAGAGATCACATAAGAATTATTCCGGAGCGAAGATCCCCGATCTTTCAAGACTCTCGGGCGGTGACTACGTCGTGCACGAAAGCTACGGCGTCGGGATATACCGCGGGATCGAGAAGATCGAAGTGGACCATGTCGAAAAGGATTACATAAAAATTGAATACGCCGGAGGCGGGACGCTCTACGTGCTCGCGTCTTCGATGGACAGTGTGCAGAAGTACACGGGCCCCGACGGACACACGCCCAAGCTCAATAAGCTTGACAGCGCGGAGTGGAAGAACACCCGCTCGCGCGTCAGGACGGCGGTTCGCGAGATCGCGCAGGATCTTATCAAGCTCTATGCCGAAAGGACCGCAAAGAAGGGCTTCGCTTTCTCACCCGATTCGGTTTGGCAGAAGGAGTTCGAGGAGCAGTTCCCCTACGAGGAAACGAACGATCAGCTCAAAGCCATCGAGGACACCAAGCATGACATGGAGAGCCCGCGCGTGATGGACAGACTTGTCTGCGGAGATGTCGGGTTCGGCAAGACCGAGATCGCGATCCGTGCGGCCTTCAAGGCTGTTCAGGACGGCAAGCAGGTAGCGGTGCTCGTGCCCACCACCATCCTTGCGCAGCAGCACTTCAACACTTTTAACGAGCGTATGGCGGAGAGCGGTGTGACGGTCGAGATGCTCAGCCGTTTCAGGACGCCGCAGCAGCAGAAGAAGATCATAGAGAAGCTCGCACACGGGCAGATAGACATAATCATCGGAACACACAGGCTCCTCTCGAAGGACGTTGTCTACAAAGACCTCGGACTCCTCGTGGTCGATGAGGAGCAGCGCTTCGGCGTGACCCACAAGGAAAAGATCAAGCAGCTCAAAGCTGATGTCGATGTGCTCACACTCACCGCGACGCCCATCCCGAGGACGCTTCACATGTCGCTCGTCGGTATCAGGGATATGAGCATCCTTGAGGAGGCGCCCGTTGACAGGCTCCCCATCCAGACATTCGTGCTCGAGCACAACGACGAGGTCGTCAGAGAAGCGATCCGCCGTGAGCTTGCGCGTGGCGGTCAGGTATACTACGTGTTCAACCGCGTAAAGGGGATCGAGGACGTGACGCGCGCCGTGCAGCAACTCGTACCCGAGGCTGTCGTAGTCAGCGCGCACGGACAGATGGGCGAGCGCGAGCTTGAGAGGATCATGCTCTCATTCGTGAACGGCGAGATCGATGTGCTTGTTTCCACGACCATCATCGAGACGGGACTCGACATCTCCAATGTCAATACGATGATCATTGACGATGCCGACAGGCTCGGTCTTTCACAGCTTTACCAGCTGCGCGGCCGCGTAGGAAGAAGCGCGAGGACCGCATATGCGTTTATAATGTACAGGTACAACAAGGAGCTTTCCGAGGTCTCGGAGAAGCGACTTGCGGCCATCAGGGAATTCACCGATCTCGGTTCGGGCTTCAGGATCGCCATGAAGGACCTCGAGATCCGAGGCGCCGGAAACCTGCTCGGGGCCGAGCAGAGCGGACACATGGAGTCCGTCGGTTATGACCTCTACTGCAAGCTCCTTTCGGAGGCCGTCCGCAACCTGCAGGAGGGCGGCGACGCCGAGACGGACATCTTCGATACCTCGGTCGATATCGAGATCGACGCCTTTATCCCTTCGTCATACATAAAGAACGAGATACAGAAGCTCGAAGCCTACAAGAAGATCGCTTCGGTCTGCTCGCAGAGTGACCGGGCCGACATGGAGGACGAGCTCACGGACCGCTACGGGGATCCGCCCAGGTCGGTCGAAAACCTCCTCGATATCGCGCTCATCAAGAGCATGGCACATGAGGTTTATATCACCTCGATCTCGCAGAAAAAGGGAGTCTTGCGGATCGACTTCTACCCGAAGGCAAAACTGAAGGTCGAGTGCTTCCCGCAGCTTCTTGATGCCTTTAAGAACAGGCTTGTCCTGAGGACGGGCAAGGTTCCGTACCTCGAGTTCACCCCGGGTAAGGCCGGCACACAGAAACCTCTGAGCGGAAGCGCCGCAAGGAAGATCGGAATCCAGACTACAGGCGTAGAACAAAAGCCGAAGAAAGCGGGCATAGTCGGGGAGCTTCTTGAGTTCCTGCCGGTAATGAAGGAAATAATGTTGGAGAAAGAAACACCTGAGAAAGAAATACCCGATCAAGACGAATAGGGAGTTTTCGTCCATGGAAACATGATTGAAAATGACTGCAAGAGAGGTTTATATGAGAAATAGAATTACCGCACTTCTGCTTGTGCTAGCGCTCCTGCTCACAGGATGCTCCGGCGCGCAGGAGGAGGAAAAGCCCAAAGAGATCCCGTTTGAGGCCGATACGGTCCTGATCGTCGGAGACAAGGTTGTGAACCTCGCGAAGTGGTACCTTTACGCGCTGCCCCAATACGAGGAGACCGACAGGCTCTACGGAAGCTCGATATGGGATTATGTGGTCGATGCCAGGGGCACGACCATGAAGAACGCTGTCAAGGGCGACATCCGCAGCCAGATCGTCTACACCGAGATCGTATGCTCGAAGGCCGAAGAGCTCGGGATCGCGCTCACCGAAGAAGACAACATGGACATCAACCTGATGACCGCCGACTACATGGACAAGCTTACGCCTGCCATGAAGGCGAAGTACGGGGTCACGGAAGAGGACGTTCGTGCCATATATGCTGACAACAAGCTTGCGCTCAAGGTTTACGAGTACCTGACACTCAATGTGGACACGACCACCACGGAGAAGCAGGTCAGAAACATGGTCCTTGAGTATATCCCGATCCTCAAGTACTACGAGGGCGACGATGGCGAGCCGGTCATGTATGACGAGAGCGAGCTTAAAGAGCGCTCGACTCTGGCTCTTGATTATCTCGACAGGGTGAAGGCGGATCCTGATGTAACGGAGCTCAGTCAGGTGACGGACGAAACGTTCGTGCCTATAACCGTTACGGCTGATTACACTACACTGGTAGAAAAACTCTCGGAGAAGATCGCCGATATCGCCTTCTCTATGAAGAAGGGTGAGATCGAGGGGCTGTTTGATTCGCCCGATGCCTACTTCATTCTCGACTGCGTCGAGTCCGAGAACGAGGCTGCGACCAACGCGGCGCGCATCAGGATCATCGAAGAGCGCCAGAGAGAGTATTTCGCGCAGAAGTACGAGAAGTGGAGCGACGAGACTGTGGTGAGAGTAAATAATGAGGTCTGGGATACGCTTTGATACAAAAAAGAGGCAGGGGTCTGCCTCTTTTGCATATTATAAAATCTTGAAATGCTTGGATTCGTAAGGAATCAGGCCTCTTTAACTGTTATAAACTCGTACCCGGAATTCATGGCCTTCCAGACGGTATCGGAGCCCTTTACGAGAGTGAGCGAGCTGCCTTCTCTTTTGATGATGACATCGTCGGTGTCGAAAATGTCGTCGTCATCCCTGCGTACCGAGCCGTGATCGCTTCCGAGGAGTCTTGCGGGAGATATGAGGATCCTCGAAGGGATGGCAGCGGGATCTGCTCCGCCGGCAACTTTTTTCTCGTATGAAGCCTTCTCTTTTGCGATGATCCCTGCGAGAACTTCGGGTGAAGCGTAAGTTGAGTCGAGAACGAGGTTGTAGTTGTTCATGTCGAAATAATTGATGTCATAAAGTTCCTTATACCTCGAGTCCTCGGCTTCGGCACGTGCGATAAGGTTCGCCTTTGCTTCGTCCACGGACTTGTACTTCTCGACATCGCCGCGTTTGTCGTCGTTATAAACGCGTCTTGCCGCTTCGTCGATGTCAACGGAGAGGAAGATCTTAAAAGAGTTCACGGCGAAGTGCCATGCGAGCCTTGAGTCGAAGAAAAGGTCCTCTGTGTGTTCCTTCGAAAGCCTGGTGGTTGTCTCGTCGATTATATTGTCAAAAGAATGGTCGGTCTCCATGAGCTTGTTCATCTCAAGAACCGTGAGGCCTCTCTCGGCTGCAAGGGTACGCTGGATCTTGCCTGTCGAGTAGACCTCGTAGCCCTGTTCGGAGAAGATCTTGCTGATGGTGGATTTACCGCTCCCGAGATTTCCTGTAAGTGTGATATGCATAATGTCAGTCCTTCTTTGTGAATTGTTATCAATGATACAAGTATTCTAGCGAGTTGAAAATCCATTGTCAATCAGATCAAAAAACGAACAGATCAATAAAATGCCCCCGGCATCAAAAAGAAGTCTGTCTCTTATAATGTGAAAAGTAACATCATTCTGTCAAAGATATATGGTATACTACCTCATATGTAAAACAATTCAGGAAGGATAGCCCGGCCTGTTCCTTCGGGACGGGACCGCTGGAATATAAATGAGAGCAGAAACATCACACAACTTAAAAGACTTCGCCGTAAAGAGCCTGAAGACTTTGTGTTTAACGCTTATGGTTCTCCTCGCTCTTTTTTCCGTGTGTTCGCCGGGAGTCTGCGCAAAAGCCAAGGAAACGGCCGAGGCATCGGAAGAGAAAACTCCCGAGCCGTCATTTGCGGAAAAAAAGGTGACCCTTTACACGGGTTACGAGGTCTACTACAGCGCGCTTGTCGATGTGGATGAGGAGGCAACCGTCAAGTACAAGAGTAGCCTTCGAAGAGTTGCCAAGGTCGATGCGGACGGGATCGTCACGCCGCTCTCGGCAGGAAAGACAGTCATCACAGCTACTGTAAAGACAGGAAACAAGACAGTTAAATGCGCCATGAACGTGGTCGTCAAGGACCCGTACTACGAGCTTGTGGAATTCCCGGAAGGTGTCTTTGCCGGGACCGACACCGTTTATTCGGTCAAGCGTTACGGCTACGATGAGCCCGTCACGTTCAGGCTCACGGGTTCGCAGTACGCTAGCATTGAGCCGCTTGACGGTACTTCGTGTGTATTGCATGCGACTGCGCCGGGTAATATAAGCGTTGAGGTCGAATCTCTCGGCAAGGTGAAGAAACAGGACGTCAGGATCTACGAGGGAACCGGCACGATCTTTGTTGTGCACCCCGATTCGAAGCCCTACCTGAACCGTTATATCACGCGCGGAGATTACAACCGCTATACGGCTTGCTATTTCCTGCTCCGTTCTTACCTCGAACGGCTTGACACCGTGGGCGGTGGGATGCTTGTCCTGAAAAAAGGTGAATATCCCGTGATCGCGACTCTTTGCGTGCCTTCGAACACAACGATCCTTTTTGAGGACGGGGCTGTCGTGAAGAAGATCGACAACACGGACACTAAGGCGCTTACCGCCACGACCTCGCTCTTCCAGTGCGTCGCGGCCACCCACACTTCGAAAAAGTTCAAGGGTTACGGCGGGGAGCATGACATCAGCTTTATCGGCGAGGGGATGAGCGGCATCGATCTGGCCGGCATCAAGTGCACCGCGATCATGATGTGTCACAACAAGAATATAAAGATCTCGGGCCTCTATTTTAAGAACGTCAACGGGCTGCATTTCATAGAGATGGACGCATCGCGCGACATCGACATCTCGTACAACTGGTTTACGGGGTACACGGCCACATCGACGGGTCACAAGGAGGCCATAAACATTGACACTCCCGACCGCAACACCGGCGGCTTCGTGCAGGGTTGGACGAGCTACGACAGGACTCCGAACAAGAATGTCTATATCACGGACAACGTTTTTAAGGACCTTGAGGTCGGAGTCGGAACGCACCGCTACAGCCAGGCGGAGAAGACAGAGAGTGCCGATATGGGAAGCACTGCCTCCGACAAGGGAACAAATGGTGAAGGCTCCGAAACCGGAGCAGGGGAAAAAGATGGCACGGCTGAGGAAGAAGAACCCGCTCCGCAGATGTACCACACCGGCATAAACGTCCTGCGCAACAGCTTCTTTAATATCACAACGTACGGTGTGCGTCTCATGAACTGGAAGAACGCGGTTGTCCGTGACAACAGTTTCGAGGAGACGGCGGGCTTTATCACGGGCGCTACCGTTTATGACGAAGAGGGTAATGCGACCGTTCCGAAGCTGATCGGCATCTACATCAACGGCGCGGTGAACCCCATCGTGACAGGAAACTATTTCTCGGGCTTCGATACCGTGATCAGCGCCTGCCCCTGGAAGAACAGCAAGATCAAGTCGAACCCTTCGATAGACGGCGGGAGTTCGTACGACATAACTTATAACGACTTCTCGGAGAAGACCTTGGAGTACTTTAAGAAGAATAAGGCGGTGGAGTGCACCAATCAGATACTTGTTTACGAAACGTATGGAAAGGCCGGAACTGTGATACCGGTTGTGTATGAGTTGAAATAGAACGTGGACCCTGGGGGACGGGGGTTGTGGTGACCCACTGGGGGACGGGGGTTATGGACCATCGTTTCGGACAGCGCCAAGTGACAAGACCTGGGAAACGATGGTCCACAA
>JAEEGK010007087.1_pt1 | contig 26780 bp, 10 predicted proteins | sample 8958771 | NCBI WGS metagenome assembly JAEEGK01 (sample SAMN16246547, study PRJNA631951) | gut metagenome | biome: gut microbiome; feature: rumen; material: SC-attached | host: Bos | place: Iran: Karaj | collected 2018-10 | reverse complement strand
TAAAATGAAATTATCATTTTTTTTCATATCATTTATTTGATCAATTATAATATCTTCATTTAATCTTTTTTCAGTTGAAACATTTTTATAAATTTTTTCGCTATTATAATTTGTTGAATTTTGATTTTCTTTATTTTGAGAATTTTTATAATCATCATTAATTTCATTATTTAATTGAAAATTTTGATTTTTATTTTTAATTTCTTCAGCTAATTCAAATTTTTGAGGTGTTTGATATTTAATATATTTATCTTTCATAAAATCAAAATTATCACAATTTTTTGTAGTTTCTAAATCATTAACTGCTAATTGAATTTCACTTAAAGTTTTATCAGACATAAATTCTGAATATCTTGATTCAACATTTTTAATAAATGATTCTCTTGGTTCATCAAAATTATTTTTTTTATCAAAATTTAAATCCATTATATTTGAATTAAAAACTGATGATTCAATATTATTAAAATTATTATTATTTATACTTTTAATAATTGAAGTATTATTTGATAAAATTTTTGAATTTAATAATGATGTATTATTTGATGTATTATTGTCTTTTTCATTTTTGTCTATTAAATTATTAATATTTTCTGAACTAATTTGATGATGAATATTTTGTTCTTTTATTTCTTTTTGCATTGCTAAATATTGATCAAAATTAAAAACTGGATTTATTAAACTTGATGATTCTTCTTCATATTTACTTAATTCTGATTTTGATTCAACTTCAATATGAATTTGAACTGAATCTTCTTCTTTTTTAGAATTTTCATTTATACAATTTTCATTATATGAAATATTTGATGAATGAAATGACATTTCTGATTTTTTTGGACTTATTTTTTGATTATAATTATTATTTACTTCTGATTCAATTTTAGGAAAATTAATTGCTTCTTGGATATTATTTTTTGAAATAATATTATCATTATTATTTATTAGATTTTTTTCTTTTTTATCATCTTTAATATTATTATTGTTTAAATTTATATCATTTTCATTAATATTTTCATTTAAATTTTTAATGATTTTTTTATTTCCAATTTCAACAGATTTAAAAATGTCGAATTTAAGATATTTATTTTGATTAATATCATGTTTATTTAAGCTTTTATTTAAATTTTGTTCTTGATTCTCCAAATTTGAACTTCCATTTGAATATGAATTTTGTTGAATAACCTCATATTTATTTAAATTTCTTTTAAAATATTCCTTATTTATTTGTTTTTGTTCTTTAAAAATTAAATTATTATCATTATTATTTTCATTATTATTTTTAATTTCAATATTTTTTAAATTTATAGGAGAAACAGAATTTTTTTCATTACGAGATATTAAAGATGAAATGATATTATCATTCATAAAAATTGGATTCATATTAGGTGTTTTTGCTTTTCCTTCATTTGATGGAATAATATTATTTGTTATTAATTTATTTTCTTTTTTTGAATTTAATTTTGATACATTTGGAATATTATTTTTGATTATTGGTTTCACATTATTATGCTTTAGATTTTTTATATTATCTTCAAATGAATTTAATTGTTTATTTTCAAATATTTTTGATTTTTTTTTGTTGATAGAATTTGAATATGAATTAGTATTATTATTTTTATTTTGATTTAATGAATTATTTTTTAAATGATTAATCTTCATATTAATAATATTAATTTCTTTATTAATATTATTGTTATTATTTTGAGAAATTTGTATAATTTTTTTTAATAAAATTTTTTTATCATTATTAGGTTTATTTGATGAATGTATATTAGTGTTGGATTTTTTTTGTAAATTATTATTTTTATTTAAAAATTTAATATCATTTGTCATAATATTTTCATTTTTTTTTTCTTTAATATTTTGTTCTTTTAATAATTTAGATTCATGTTCCTCATTTTGATTTTTATTATTAATTTTTTGTAATAAATTATTATTATTATTATTATTATATATATTAGAATCAGTATTATTTATTTCTGAATTATTTTTTTCTTTTTCCTTTTTTTTTAATAATTCATTTCTAAAATAATTATAAGGCAAAGGTTGTGATATTTTATTTTTATTATTTATATTATTATTATTATTTTCTAGATTAATATCTTTATTATTTCTTTCCATTGATGAATTGTTAATTATTTTATTTGATGGAATATTATATGAAAATTTTCTAAATGAATTCTTTGAAGGATTAAGTTTAGTATCTTTTTCTCCCATATTATTTTTAAAAATCTTATTTGAAGTATCTATATCATGGTTAAAAATTTGAAAAAAATTTTGCTTTTTTTGTTCAATTATATTATTATAAGGAAGTGAATTAGATGAAATAGTTGTGGTTTTGATAATATCATTATTTTTATTTATATTATTAGAATCATTTTTGGAATGAAAATAATTTGAAGATAAATTAATTATATTATTTATTTTTGAATAAATTGATTCTTTTTCATCTTCTATTTTATTTTGAATATTTTTATCATTTTTTTTAATATTATTTTTATTTAATTCTTTATCAGGTAAAGATTTACTTCTATCTTGATTAATTGAATTTAATTGTTGTTCTAATGATTGAATTATATTATCTTTTTTTTTTATTTGTTCATTTAATTCTATAATATTTTTTTTTAAATTTTCAAATTCTTCCTTTTGAAAATAATTTTGATTATTAAAATTTTGTTTAATATCATTTTTTAATGAATTAGTTTTTTTAATATTGGTATCTATATTATTATTTATGTTTAAATTTTTTTTATTGTTTTTACTAGTGGATTGCTTTGATATATTATTTTTATTTTTTAATTCTTTAATAAAATTATCAATATTAATTTTCGGAGATTTTATTTTTGATGTGTAATTAATTTGAAAATTTGACATTTTATTTTTTTAATATTTCTAAATTTCTAATTATTTCAGTTGTATTATTTGGAAAATAAGCATTAATTAATATATTATTATTTAATAATGAATAATAATTAATTTTTTTTAAGAATTAAATAAATTTAATTTAACATTGAAAAATAATTTAAAATTTAATTTATATGAATCAAAAAATTAAATACCGACTTCCTTCATCTCCAAAAGGAAAACACTATTCAAATCCTTTGGGTCCTTCAATCCCACTTCCAAATAGTATAAATAGATATAAATCTAAAATTTATAATAAAATTGATTTTATAAATCAACCAACAAATTTTATTCCTGAAAGATGTTCTTCAAGTATAAAAAGAAGATATAACTTTTCTCCATTATGTATTTTAAGAAATGCAGAAAATAATTTAAATTCAACTGATATGATAAATATTAAAATGGGATTTGATTTATTAAATCATAAAATAGAAAGAATAAATGATTTATTAAGTAATCCTTTAACTCCTTTAAATAAATCTTTTAAAAATAAATATGATAATAGAACATATGATTCTAGTAAAATATTAGATAATAATTATAAATATCATTCATCTAATGTTTCAACAATAGATAATAATATTTCTAATAATTTTATTAATAATACACAAAGAAGTTATTCTTCAAATTTTGATTTACATTATTTAAATGATTATAATAATGATTTAAAAAGGAGAAATCTTGCAATTTCTACTGATAATTATAGAACAATCAATCAAGCTTCATCTGATCAAAATATTAATTTTACTTCATTTAGAGATTATGATTATAGAAATTATAAAATTAAAAAATTAATTAGTAATAAAATTTTTAATAAAAATGATAATGATAATAGTGATCAATTTATTCATGTTAATTTAAAGAAATATGATAATATTAAATTAGAAAGGCCATTAACTTCTACAAATAGAATTTATACTGAAAAAAATCAATCTGATGTTAATAATTCAAAAAGATATACTTATAGAAATATTTATAAAAATTCAAATAGAAATTATTTAACAAATAATACTCTTCTAAAAAATAATGATAGATATAAATTTTTCTCTTCATATAATAATTATATTCCAAATAAATTAAACGATAATAACAAATTTGAACTTCCTTTAGATTATCATAAAACCAAAAAATTTAGTTGTTTAAATGAGAATGATATGAAAATAACAGTGAATAAAATAAATTCAAATAATAATATAAAGAAAGAAAAAGAAACTAATATAAATGAAGGAAACAATTATTTTATTGGCTCTGAAAAAGATAATGAATATGATCCATTTGAAAAAAAAATAAATAATCATTTTCTTAATGTTAAAAACAAACCAATATCACTTAAAATAAGAGAAATAAATAGTTTTTCTAAGAATAATATTCCTTTTGATACGGGAAATGATATTAAAAAAGATGATTCTATAAATAAAGATATTAATTGTTCTAAAAATGAAATAAATGATAATTCAAGTCATTATAAAGAAAATGAAAATTTTGAAATTAGTCAAATTGGGAAAAATTATAAATTTCATGAATTAAAAAAAGAAATTAAGGATAGTATTTCATATATTTCAAATACTAGTATTAATAAAGAAATAAAAGAGATGCCTCAAGATAATTATGAAAAAAAAATAAATGAAAATAATAATAAAACTATAATTAGAGATGGTGAAAAAGAAAAAATAATTGAACCTGATTATGAAATTATAAAGGATGGTGATAAGGAAATTAAAAAAGTAAAAATAAATAAAACTTTAAGTAAAAATTTATTAAAGAAAAAAATTTCTAATCTTAAAATGAAAAACTCTAATATTCAACAAAAAGAAACTATTGATCATAGTAATGCATCTACTCAAATTATAAATAATAATGATAATATTCAAAATATAAAAGAAAAAAAAAATCCTTTTATAGAAAAACCAATTTTAAATTATATAAATATAAAAAATTCATTAAACAGTATAAATAATAAAGAAAAAGAATTAATCAATAAAAATAAAGAAAATGAATTAATAAATAAAATTAAGGAAAATGAATTAATAAATCAAAATAAAGAAAATGAATTAATAAATCAAAATAAAGATAATGAATTAATAAAACTAAATAAAGAAAATGAATTAATAAACTTAAATAAAGAAAATGAATTAATAAATAGAAGTAAAGAGAATGATCTAATAAATTCTAGTAAAGAAGAAAATATAATATTTGATAATAATACATTTGAAAATAATAGTGAACAAAATAAAGGAAATATAATTAATTATAATATAAAAAGCACTTTAAGAGAAGAGAATAATAGTAATTGCAATAGCAATAATATTGATAATTATTTATTATCTTCAGAAAATAATAACGAACATTCAGAAGAAGAAGAAAAAATATTCCAACATATAACACTAAAAGCAAAAGAAAGTATAGAAAATGATAAGATTAGAAAACATAGTAAATTTCAATCAGATTTAGAAACACCAAAAAATGAAATTGAAACAACAAATAAATTAATAACATTTTCAGAAAAGCATTTAATGAAATTTGATGCAAAAGAAACATTAACACATTTATCAATTTTTGACCCAAATTCTACTCCAGAAGAACAAGAAAATGAGAGTGATGTTCCTACAAAATTAACTCCTTTAGTTATTAATTCTTCAAGTGAAAAAAATGATAGTGATAATAATAATTATAATTATAATAGTAATTATAATTATAATACTAATTATAATTATAATACTAATGATACTTATAATAATAATGAAAATATTGATATTACTAATCTTAATAATTTAAATTTTCATTTTAATGATAGTAATTATAAAAAATATATTAATGAAAAGCAATTAAATACAAATACTTTATCAGAAGTATTTGAAGAAGTTAATGAGAATGAAAGTAATAAAAAAGGAATTTTAATTGAAGAAAATGAAAATAATAATGATACAGAAATTAATAATAATAAAGATACTGATGAAGAAAGAGAAAAGAAAAAATATAATATTATTAATAATAATTTAGAAAAACAAAATAAAAATAAATTTCATAAACCAATTCCAAAATCATTATGTCCTAAATTTGTAAATAATCCACAACAATTTTTTACAGAAGAATTATGTGAAAATGTTTTAAAATCATATGATATACCAATTGAAATATGTAATACAATAATTTCAAATAATAGTAATAATGGAAATTTTACAGTTAAAAATAATGAAAAAGTAAAAAAAGAAAAAACAACATCACCAAGTAAAAAAATTTTTGTAACTCGTAAATTAATTGGTAAAAATCAATATTCTAATTCAAGCAACAAAGAAAATATAAATTCAGAAATGAATAAAGAAAATATAATTTCCAAATTTAATGTTTATAATTTTTCCACTTTTGGTGATGAAAAAACAAAATTTAAATAAAATAAATAAATATATTATATTATATTTTTTTTTCTATCATAAAAAAATAAAATATTATCATAAAATGTAATTATATAATTATAAAAATAAAAACATAATTTAAATTTTTTTAATAAAAAAAGACTTTTAAAATGAATTAAAAAAAAATTAATGTCTCTCCCACCAATTTATTTTAATTCACAAGTAAATTATTCTCACAATCAAGATTCAAGTTTAAGTCAAAATGAAATAAAAAGTCGTAAAACAATATCATTAAAAAGAAAAACTTTAAGTAGAGAATCTTCAGAAATAAAACAAAATTTATATTCAATTCAATTTGGTAAATCAAATCCTTTACTTTCAGATAATTTAAAATATGGAAATAATACAACAAAAACTACAAAATATAACATTTTTACTTTATTACCAAAAAATTTATTTTATCAATTTACTAGAGTTTCAAATATTTATTTCTTATTTGTTTCTATTTTAACTTGTATGAGTTTTTCTCCAAAAGAACCTACTTCAATGATAGGAACTTTTGTTTTTGTTTTATTTTTTACTTTATGTAAAGATGCCTTTGAAGATTTTGGAAGATATCAACAAGATAAAAAAAATAATAATAAATTAGTACATTTATTTAATAATGGTAATTGGATTGATGAAAAATGTTATAAATTAACTCCTGGTGATATTATTCAAATTAGAGAAGATGAAGAATGTACTTGTGATGTTTTAGTTTTAAAATCAAGTAATAATGATGGTTATTTATTTTTAGATACTAAGAATTTAGATGGAGAAAGTAATTTAAAAGAAAAAATGTCTTTAGAAGAATTAAAAGATATTAAATTAGATAATGAACAATTTTCTAATTTAGTTGGTAATATTAATACAACTGAATCTGATGCTGATTTAAATCAATGGGAAGGATTATTACAATTTAATGATAAAAAAGATATTTATTGTTGTATTAAAAATATGATTTTAAAAGGATGTATTGTTAAAAATACAAAATATATTTATGCTATTGTAATTTATGTTGGTCATCATACAAAAATTATGAAAAATTCAAAAAATCCTAAACCAAAAATTTCTAAAATAATACATATAATGAATAAAATTATGTATTCTTTATTTGCATTTACAATTTCAATTTGTCTTATTTTTGCTTTATGTAGTTTAAAATTTGTAGATAAATATAATAATCATTATTCTTATTTATTTTATTTTTATGATTCATCAAAAAAAAAAAATAAACCTTTATTTCGTTTAATATTAAATTTTTTGACTTTTTTCGTAGCATATGCTCAAATAATTCCAATATCATTATATGTAGTAATGGAAATGATAAAATTATTTCAATCATTTTTAATAAAATATGATTATGAATTATTTGATTTTTACATAGAAAAACCATCAACATGTAGAGAAAGTGGTTTAATAGAAGAATTAGGACAAATTGATTTTATATTCTCAGATAAAACTGGAACATTAACACAAAATATAATGGAATTTAAAAAATGTTTTATTAATGGAAAAGTTTATGGTGCTGAGTCAGAATTAAATGAATGTAATAATGAAAAATTTTCTATAAATGGTGATATGCAAGCATATAAAACATTAATAAGTAAACCTAAAAATGAAGATGAAAGAATTGAAAGAGAAATATTAGATATGTATTTTATATTATTAAGTACTTGTCATGATGTCTTTCCTGAAAAAGATAAAGAAAATATTAAATATCAAGGTAGTTCTCCTGATGATATTGCATTAGTGAAAGGTGCTCAACAATTAGGTTATGAATTTATTGAAAAAAATTTTACTAATATTAAAGTTTTTAATAGAATAAATGAAGAAATGTTAGAATTTGAAATTCATTGTATTATACCATTTGATTCTGAAAGAAAGAGAATGAGTGTTATATTAAAAGATATTAAAAAAAATAGATATATATTATTTTCAAAAGGTAGTGATTCTGTTATGTTAGAAGGATTATCTTCAAAAAATAAACCATTAATAACAAAATTTTCATATAATGAAGAACAAGAAGAAATTGAGCAAATTTTAAATAAATTTAGTAGAGAAGGATTGAGAATATTAACAATGGGATTTAAAGAATTATCACCAAAATTATTTACATCCTTTATAAAAAAATATAATGATCTCAGAAAACATAATCCAAATCACTTATATGAATTATATAATGAAATAGAAAAAGATTTAACATTTTTAGGTTGTTCAGCAATAGAAGATAAATTACAATATGGAGTACCAGAAACAATAAATATATTAATGACATGTGGTATAAGAATATGGGTTTTAACAGGAGATAAACAAGACACAGCAGAACAAATAGGAAGACAATGTCATTTAATTGATGATGAAATGAAATTATTTAATTTAAGTACAATTGATGGTAATAGAAATGATATATATGAAAAAATGTCTCTTTTAGTAGAACAATTTGACTTAGAACAATTTTTAGAAGAAACTAAAATAGATTTAGATCAAATAATGGATACTTTATGTGAAGAGGGAACAATAGAAGAACATATAGGAAATATAGCATTAATTATAGATGGAATAACATTATTAAATGTATTAAATGATAAGCATTTAAGAAAAATGTTTTTTTTATTAGGAGTAATATCAAAAAGTGTAATATGTTGTCGAGTAACACCAAATCAAAAAAGTCAAGTAATAAAATTAGTAAAATCATTTGGAAATTTTGTAACTTTATCAATTGGAGACGGAGCAAATGATGTTCCAATGATATTAGAAGCTTCAATTGGTATTGGAATATCTGGAAAAGAAGGCACTCAAGCTGTTAGAAGTGCAGATTATGCAATTGGACAATTTAGATTTTTAGAAAAGTTAATTTTATTTTATGGAAGAAATGGTTATATTAAAATATCAAAATATATTTGTTATTATTTTTATAAAAATATGGTTTTAGTTTTTACTGAATTATTATTTGTTTTTTATAATGGATTCAGTGGACAAATTTTTTTCCCTGATTGGTATGGAACAATGTTTAATGCTGTTTTTACTTCATGGCCTTGTTTATTTGTTTTTGCTTTTGAGAAAGAACATGATGTTTTGACTTGTAAAAAATTTCCTATTTTATATAGAGCTGGACCAAAAAATATATTATTTAATTTAAAAATATTTTGGATTTATGTTATTTATGGAATTATACATTCAATTCTTTGTTTTATTATTCCTGCTTATAGTTTATTTGGAATAGTTGATTCAAATGGTAATACTTTTAATAATTGGAGAATTGCTACTGTTAGTTTTTCTGTTGTTATTCATGTTGTTTCTATGAAATTATTAATTATTAGTAATTTTTGGAATTTTTTTAGTATTGGATTTACTATTATTTCTGTTATTTTTTATTATGTTATTTTAATTTGTTTATGTTTACCAACATTTGGAGAAATTTTTCAACCTGAAGTTATTGGAGTTTTTGGGGAACTTTTCAGTAATTTTAAATGTATTGTTATTATTATTTGTGGACCTTTTTTAATTTGCTTACCTGATGTTATTGCTAAACAAATTTCTTTTCAATTTTTTCCTAATCCTAGTGAATATTTATATAAATATAAAAAAGATGAGGAGTTTAAAAAAATTTTATTAAATGATAATTTGTCAACTAATAGATTAGGAAAGATTCAAGTTCAAAAATGTTCTAAAAAATTTACTAAAGGATTTATTAATGAATCAAGGAAATTAGAAAGTACTCCAAATAATTCTTTTAAAATAATAAATACAATGAAGGATGATTTAAATAATAATACAAAATATCCTTTAAATGATTCTAATTATGATGTTTCTAAAAATGATAATAATATATTAGAAAATTTAAATAATGCTGAAAGTAATAATAAAATAATCTCTAAAAGAAATAAAAAAAGTCTCAAATCAGAAACAAATATAATAAATGATTTATATACAGAAACAATATTTCAAAAATATAATAGTGATAAAAATAATAAGCATCCAAATGAAATTTTACAGAGACGAAAAAATAATAAATTTAATATTTCTGAAAATTCAAGTATGTATAATAGTTCTAAAAGTAATTATGAAAATAATGAAAATGTGAAAGTTATTGAAGAAGAACAAAATAATAATAGTAATGTTTTAGGAAGAAAAGTGAAAATTAATTTAAATTAATTGAATTGAATTATATTACCTTTTTAATTTAGTTAATTATTATTTATATCTATATTATACATATTAGTGTTATTATAATTAATATTTTTATCTTAATTTATATATTTTAAAAATATCTTTATCCTTTTTTTATTTATTTATTTTTTAAAAAATTATAATGTAGAAAATATAAATAGATTTTTATTATTTTCAACAATTTCTTTTTTTCCAGTTCCATAAAATGAATAATAATCTCTTTGATCACTATTTGATAAACATAAGTAAAATCCATATAACGCATCTTTAATATAAAATTTTTTATTGTCTATTATTTCAAATTTCCATAATGATTTTTTATTTCTTGATAAAATAATATTATATTTTAAATCATAATATAAATGCCATCCTTCCATTAAATAATCATTTGTTTCATATGTTATTGAATATAATCCATTATATTCTTGTACAATATTCCATTTTTGACCTTCTTTTAATTCTTTATGAAACATTATTTTTGTATTATTTTGATCTAACATTTCTGTATTAAAAACTCTATGACATGATAGATGATAATTTCTACTATTATATTTTACTGCAAGTCTTATTGAAGGATTAAAATTTTTTGTAAAATAATTTTTCATTTTATCAAATTTTTAATTTATATAAATTTAATTTATTTTATTTAATATAATTATTAATTTTTTAAATGAATGAAAATGGTGGAAATGATATTTCGAAAGTATATAATTATATCTCTGAATTAAATAATAAAGAAATTAAGGAAATTGATTTACAAATTCTACCAAACAATTTTTATGATGAAATTTTGAATATAGAAACTGAAATTAATTATGATTTTACATATGAAAATTATGAAAAATTAATACAGTTATATTTAAAAGGAATAGCTTTTTATATGCAAAAAAATAATAATGAAAAGGCTAAAGGTTTTGCAATAAGGGCAATTAATTTTTTATCTAATTCCGATTGTATTAAATTAATTAAAAAAAGAAAAAAAAATGAAAAAAAAGAAAATATTACAATTAGTCAAATTTGTAAAAATAAAATTGATGAAATTAAAAAAAAACAAAACAATTTTTCAAAAGGAAAAATCGAAATTAATTTAATGATAAATTATGAAAAAAAAGACTCATTATATTTTAATGATAGTCAAAATTCAATTCATTTAAAAATAAAAGAATATCATCAAAATATAAAGAATATAAAATCACTTTTAAAAAATGAATTAGATAAACAAACTAAATCATTTGAAATAAAAAAAAGAAATAAAGTAAATAATAAAAAGATTAATCAAGAAAATGAGAATTATACAAATTCAACAACTGAAATATCTGAAATGGATGAATCAAGAAATTCTGATTCATTAAGTGATAATTTCACTTATAATAAAAAAATAATTGATGAATTAGATATTTGTAAAATAAATAAATATTTCCTATTAAAAAATAAGAATAATTTGTTCAATTTAAAAAATCAAATTGATGAGTATATTATTAATTATTCAAATAATATATATGATAATAATTTTATTATTTTGGCAGAAAAAATTAAATCATTATATAATGAAAAATATTTAAAATATTATGATATTCATAATGAATATTGTAGTAAAATAAAAAATATTAAATATCTTTTATCTAATGATGATGATACAGATGAAAATGAAATAAATGATTTAATTAGTTCAATGGAAAATCAGGAAAAGGAAATTATAAATAAAATAAATGAAGATTATTGCAAATTAATTGATGAAGAAATATTAAATCTAAAATTTAATAATTTAAATAACAATTCTACGTATTTACAAGAGAAAATGAAATGTGAAATATTTTCTCAATTAAATAAAATGTTTTAAATATAACATTTTGTAAATCAAATTAATATTCATTGTTTTCAAAGATTTTTGTGTAAAAAAATATGAAAAAAAATTTATTGTAAATAAAATTTTTAATTATAATATTTTTTTTCTTAAACAAAATAAACAAATAATTATCAAATTTTTTCATTAAAAAAAAAAATAAAATCATTAATTTAAAAAAATTCATAAATCATAATAATTTCATATTTTAAAAATTAAAAAAAAAAAAATGAACACAACAGATAAACTCGACACTCAAACAATAATAGAAGAAAAAATAGTAAAACAAAACAATGAAATTCAAATAAGAAAATATCAAAAAGGTCGTTTATTAGGAAAAGGTGGATTTGCAAGATGTTATGAATTTATAAATTTAGAAACAAAAGAAGTAACAGCAGCAAAAATAATACCAAAAAAAGCTTTAGTTAAAAGTAGAGCAAAACAAAAATTAATTTCAGAAATAAAAATACATAAAAGTCTCCATCATCAAAATATAGTATCATTTGTTCATTATTTTGAAGATACAGAAAATGTATATCTTTTAATAGAATTATGTCAAAATCAAACATTAAATGATTTATTAAAAAGAAGAAAAAAATTAACCGAATTAGAAATTCAATGTTATACAATTCAATTAATTAAAGCATTAAAATATTTACATTCACATAGAATAATTCATAGAGATTTAAAATTAGGTAATTTATTCATTTCTGATAAAATGGAATTAAAAGTAGGAGATTTTGGTTTAGCAACAAAATTAGAATTTGATGGAGAAAGAAAAAGAACTGTTTGTGGAACACCAAATTACATTGCTCCTGAAATATTAGAAGGTAAATCTGGACATTCTTATGAAGTTGATATTTGGTCATTAGGTGTTATTATTTATACTTTAATTATTGGAAAACCACCTTTTGAAACTAATAATGTTAAAGAAACTTATAAAAGAATTAAAATGGGTAATTATAATTTTCCAGAAAATGCACTTTTATCTAATCCAACTAGAGAAATTATACAAAGAATTTTAGTATTAGATCCAAATCAAAGACCAAGTTTAGATGATATTTTATTAAGTGATTTTTTTAATATGGGAATTAGTATTCCTAAAGTTATGCAACATTCAACTTTGGCTTGTCCACCAAATTTAAATTATATTAAACAATTTATTCCTGATGTTGGTAATAATGGAATTGTTAATAATTTTATTAGTAAAGGTATTAAAAAAAATAATATTAATAATAGTGATATTAATATTAGTAATGATAATAATAAAAGTGAAAGTGATAGAAGTAAAATTTCTAGTTATAAATATGAGAGAAATTATAGTAAAAATAATCAAAGTAAAGATATTCAAATTTTAAATTTTCCTGAAGCTAATGGGATTTATATTAAAAAATGGATTGATTATTCTATGAAATATGGTTTAGGTTATATTTTATCTAATGGACATGTTGGAGTTTATTTTAATGATAGTACTAAAATTATTTATAAACCTAATGGAGCTAATTTTATTTATATTGAAAGAAAATTTGATAGAAGTGATAATATTACTACTCATGATTTTAATGAAAATTTTAATAAGGATTTAAATAAAAAAGTTATTTTATTAAATCATTTTAAATCTTATTTGTTAGAAGAAGCAAAAAATACAATTATAGAAAAAAAAACTTCTGAAAATATTGATGAAAATAAATTTGTTTATTTAAAAAAATGGATGAAAACAAAACATGCATCTTTATTTAGATTATCAAATAAATTAGTTCAAGTTTGTTATATTGATCAAACTGAAATTCATTTAAGTTCAGAAACAAAAATAGTAACATATGTTAATAAAAGAGGTGAAAGATTAACTTTTCATTTGGCAAATGCATTTGAATCAAATAATATTGAAATGATTAAAAGATTAAGATATACTAAACAAATATTAATGCATATGTTAACTGCTAGAACTATTCAAAATAATAATGTAAATAATACACAAAATACTAATTCTACTACTAAAGCTGAATCAATGAGCCATTTATAAAAATGATGAAATATTTTTTTTAATTTTTTTATTGCTTTTTTATGGTTTAAATAGTATTTTAATTAATTAAATATTTTATATTCTTTAAATTAAATTATTGTTTTTCAAATATTTTATTATTTAAAAAATAAATAATTTCTTCAGGGTGATAAATAAAGTAAATATAATATTAATTATATTGAAAATCAAAGATGAATCAATATAATAAAATAATTTTATTAATTTAATTATTCTATATATAAATAAAATAAATTAATATTTTTTAATCTATAATCTATAAAAGTTTTTAATTTAAAAACTAAATGATAATAAATTTAAAATATTATTAAATTTTTATTTTCATTAAACATAAGATAATTTAGGGATAGATTAAATAAATAAAAAAAAAGAATAAAAAAATTATTTTTTAATTAAACAAAATGAATCAATCTGTTATTATAACTTCAAGAAATAAAATAAACACAGAAAAAGAAAGAATAAATAACTCAATGGATTTCATAAAAAATAGAATATATATAAACACAAAAAAAACAGAAGAAGAAAAAAATGAAGTAAAAAGTGTTTTATCTTCTCATTATGATAATTCAATTTTATTATCTCCAATTTTAAATATTTTACTTGACCTTGGATATGATGAAAAATATTCAAAGAGACTAATTTCATATTTTCATCCAAATAATATTGATGAAGCTCTTGAAAAACTCAGTGAAAAAAATGGAAAAATTCATCATATTTATATAGAAACAAAATATGATTTATGTTATGTTTGTGGTAAATTAAAAGAAAATCATATTTCTGAATTAGATTCAGAACAAGAAAATGAAATAGATAAAGGTAATAATAATTCAATTAATAATAAAAATGTTATTTCTGTTAGTAGTATAATTATAAATAATGAAGATAATAATAGTTCTTTAAAAGATTCAATAAAAGATAATAATAGTGTTGATAAAATTTTATCTAATAAAAACTCTGCAATTGATATAGAACCAAAATTTAATTGCCCAATTTGTAAAAACAATTTAAATGAAAATGAAAAAATAATATTAGATAAATGTAAACATTTCTTTTGTAAAAAATGTATATTTAATTTTATAAAATTAAAAATATTAGAAAATAAAGTTCAATTTATTAAATGTTTAAATTATGAATGTAATGAAAAAATATCAAATCAATTAATAATACAAATAATTGAAAATAATGAGCAATTATTATCAAAATATAATGAATATAAATTTAGATTAGAAATAATAAATAATCCAAATAAAAAATTTTGTCCATATCCAAATTGTGATAGTTACTTAACAAAAAACGAAAATCCAAATGAATTAAATTCAAAATGTAAAAATGGACATGAATATTGTTTTAAATGTTTAGATAAACCACATGAAGATAATATATGTAAAGGACAAATAGATGATGAAAATATAAAACAATATGCAAAAAATAAATTTATAAAAAAATGTCCAAATTGTGGAACATATACAGAAAAAAATGAAGGATGTAATCATATGATTTGTTTAGAATGTAATTATCAATGGTGTTGGTTATGTAATGAACAATATGATTATAATCATTATATTAGTGGTAAATGTAAAGGATTTCAATTTTTTCAACCAAAAAATGAAAATGATATTAAATTAGTTTTTGAAGGAAAAATTAAATTAAAAAGAAATGAAAGACAAATTGATTTTGATAATATTAATCTTTTTATTAATGAAGATTTAAGTAGAAAAAAAATTATTTGTTATTTTTTACTTTATTTATTTTTTGGTCAATCATTTCATATTATTTGTACTTCTCCAAAGTTAATTAATAGAAATTTATTTCCATCTAAAAGAAAAGATTTTGTTGCTTTTTTTTTTTTTATTTCTATTTTTTTTTTTTATATTAGTTATTTTTTTTTACAAATTTTTATGAATATTATTTCTTTTATATCATGTATATTTTATTTTGGATGTTATCAATTTTTTAATGATTTAGATTATTATTTAACATCAATTATTAATACCAATATTTTTGAAAATTTTAATAATTTAAGGTTTAATGTTGTTTCAAAAACCATTAATTTTATTTATAGATTTATTTTTAATATCTTTTTTGGAGTTATTTTTCTATATTTTCCTATTTTATTTGAAGAACTATTTACTTATGAACCTTTTCCATTTTTTATAAGACTCTTATTTTTTTTTTCTGCAATAATTATTCAATTTACTTATTTTTTCTTTCAAATTATTATAAATTTCTTAATTATTGTAATATGTATTATTGGATATAAGAGTTTTTATGAAATAAATCGTCAAATAAAAAAACTCAATAAAATAGTTTTTAAATTAGAATTTTTAAAAAAAGAATAAATATAGGCACATTTTTAAAAAAAAGAAAAATAATTTTTTTTAAGAGATATATAACTTATTTATTTATGTATTTGCAAATAATTTTTATTTATTTTTATTTATAAATTGAATTATAAATTTTAATTGAAAAAATAAAATAAAAATCTATGTTTAAATATTTAATTTAGTATTTTTAAATTGTAATAAGGAAATTACTTAAATAACATAGTTTTTTAATCTTATATTTTATACCTAAAACCATTAAAATTGAATATAAAATACAAGAAACAAAACTAAAAAGACATAAAATAATAAAGGCTAATAAAGCATCTAAAAATAAATGTTTTGTTGTATTTGTGAATATTTCACAAAAATTAGTAATATGAATCCATAAAAACATAATTATACATATTTCAATTACACTTAAAATTATTATCTTTGAAATATTTTTTTTCTTATTATTATATAAAAATATGTATTTCAAAATAAAATTAATAATATTTGTTATTATAATAACACATATAATATAAGGAAGTGAATAAAAAAAATCATAAGAATTTGAATTACTTAAAAAAATATGAGAAATTCTTTTATTAATTTGGAAAAATAATGAAAGTAAAATAATTAAAGCAATATCCAAAATAAATATTGAAATTTTAATTGATTTAATATAATTATCATTATTAATAAAAGTGAAGAAAATTAATTCTGATTTTTTTATAAATGAAACATAAATACCAAAACATGATTGAGTTTTATAGTTTTCAATAAAATAAATTGGTTTCTCATTTAAATCCAATGTAAAAGTGTTATTTACTGAATTTATTCTTTTTTCATTTCCTTCAGAATTTGTTTTATTCAATGAACCTGCTAAATTTTGACTAGTTTTAAGATCTGGGAAATGTTCATCTAAATTATAATTTTCATTTTCTTCTTTTTTTTCATCTTTAGGTGGATTTGAAATATTAATTTGACCTTTTGTTTTATATTTAAATGTTAATATAATTAAAATTAATTCAGATAAATATAAAATAAAACCAAACCAAAATCCAATATTTTTTCCCAAATTTTTTTTTCCTTCTTTTTTACATTTTAAAATTCTAAAATTTTCATTATTATATGAATTATTATTATCAAATTGAGGATAAATATAATCAAAATCATTTTCATTTAAATTAATTTCTGTTTTAATTTTACATAAACAATTAACAACTCTATTATTATAATCATAACTAAAAAAAGAGCAATAATCAGATTCACAAAATTTCAAATTACTTTCATAAAAATATTTTCTTCTATCTTCAATAGTAACATCATTATTATTTGAATCAGAGAATTTAGAACAAACATCATAATAAAATTTATTTGAATAATTTAAAGCATCATATTCATTATTATATTCATAAACATTTTCAGCAAGTAATTTATTTTTATTATTTATTGTATTCGATATCATTATTTTTGAATCTTTACTTAATATATTTTCAATTTGGATTTTTTCTCCATTTAAATCATAAAAACTATATTCAATTTGATCTGTTAATCCAATTTTATTTTTTACATTTACTTGAAGAACATAAAAACTTGATGAATTAATTTCAGATGTTATTTTATTAAAATTTTCTTTTGATAAATTAATATTTGATATTGATTTTTTTGTTCCATCTGAATTTGTTTTTTCATTTGATATTTCTGCTGATACTGCTTTTAAAACTCTTAATTCCAAATTATTTTGATTAATTGTTAATTGTCTGTTATAATAATCAATAATATTATTTTCAGCTTTTCTAATAATATTTTCATTGCTATTATCAGTTTTATTTTCATTTTTATTTTCTTCTTCATTTTCCTTTTCTTTTGTTTCTTCTTCTTCATTTTTATTTTCTACTTCTTCTTCTTTTTCTTTTTTTTCTTCTTCTTCATTTTCTTTTTTTTCTTCTTCTTCATTTTCTTTTTTTTCTTCTTCTTCATTTTCTTTTTTTTCTTCTTCTTCATTTTTATTCTCTTTTATTTCTTCTTCTTCATTTTCTTTTTCTTCAGTTTCAGTATTATCAGTTCCTATATATTCACAAATATTATTTTCTTTTTCTTTATAAGTTTCCTCAGGGCATTTAATAACACATTGATTAGTATTATTTAATAATTTAGGATAATTATCAGGACAATTATTATCTTTTAAACAAACTTTATTATCATTATCAATATCAATATACCATTTAAATTGACTAATATTACATTCAATACAATTATGATTAATATTATCATAATAATATTTTTCAATACAAGTAATACAATTATCACTTTCACTTGTTGCCTCCTTTGCACATTTTATACATTTATTATTACATTTTTTAAAAACTTCTTCTGTATTATTATAATAATAATAATTATTTTGAACTATATTTAGATAACATTGATTTGCATTATTATCTAATGGATAAGATGTTTTATCAATACATGAAGTACATTTCATATCTGATGAATCATTTGAATATTCATTACATGAACCACATGTTTCATAACAAACTTTTATTGGAATTACAAAACTATCACATAAATAATCTTCTTCTTTATATGTGAATTCAAAATAATAATTTCCATTTGAAGGTGATTTGAATGAGATTGGATTATCTATTGATGAATAATCTAATTCTCCAAAATAAATTCTTTTTTTATTAATAAAATCTAATGATTGATATTGTGAAGATGTTAAATTTGTAAAATTGATTATTTCTTTTAAATTAATTGAAATTGTTTGATTAGAGAATAAATTTACTTCATAAGAATCATTTAATAAAGGAATTTGTTTAGGTAAAGTTAATGTAGAAATATAAACTTCCTGTTTATCTAAATCTTGTAAAATAATTTTAAATTTATTTTCTATAACTGAAATTAGATAATAAAAATTTGGTGTAAAGGAATTTTCCAATTCAATTTCAGAAGAAGACATTTCTATAGGGTCAGGTGTAAATATATATCTAAATATAATTGGAATTCCATAATTTATTATAGCATAAATATGATAATTATCACTTTTTGAAAATGATAAAGTTTTAATTGAATATGATGGTAAATATGCATTTGATATTTTTGATATATAAGAAATTATTTTTTTATTAATATCATAATAAACTCCTAATAAAATTAAATTTGAGCCATCTCCTCCACAAATTGAGATTAATTTATTTGAAAGTTTTATTAATTTAAAATCTGTTATTGATGATGATGATAAATAATCTTTTTCTTTAATTTTTAATTCATTTAATTCTATTAAAATATATTTTAATCTATTATCATTTATTCTATATACACAAAATATATTATTATCATCAAAAAATTCACATGAGAAAAATGACCAAATTAATTCTGACATTTCATCACTTGATAATGAAAAACCATTTTGAATTATATTTAATTTACTTGAAAATTCAAATGAATTTTGGTTAAATTTAAATTTTAATAAATAATAATCAATTGTTTTAGCATCAGAGTCATAATAAGAATATGAAATTAAAATTATTTTATTATTTGAATTATAATTTATTGAACAAGGAGTATTTGGATTTTTTAAAGTAAAATTATTTATTTTATAAGAAAAAGATTTTTGACTTTCACCATTTTGATTTACTAAATTCAATAAATTATTATCTGTACATGCAATTAAAAATTGATTTTTTGAAATTGAATAAATATCTGAATAATCGGAATTTAATATTTGAAAATTACTTGAAATTAAACTTAAATAATTATTTACATCAATTGAATATAAATTATTATTTGTGAATACATAATTTGTATCTTCATCAATATTTATTATTTTTTTAATAGATTCTTCATCATTTAATTTATTTGTAGAATAATCAGATAATCCATAAGAATTTACAAAAGCAAATTCATAAAATAATAAAAAAATTAAAATTGAAAAATGAAATTGAGAATTCATTAATTATAATATTTACAAAATTATAAAAATTAATTTAATTTAAAAACAATATTTTTTTTATCTCATTTTAAAAAAATGTTATTATATTAAAAATTATTCTCTGAAAAATAATAAGCAGGACCAGGGACTTTAAATTGATATTTTTTCTCATAAAATTTCCATCTAGGAGAATTTAAATAAAATACATCAGGTTTACCATTTTCATTACCTAAAAAATCTTTAATATATTTTAACTCTCTTTCTTCATTTATTTTAAAACTAACATAAGGAATATCACTTTCAGTATATAATTTATTCTTTGGTGTGTCTTTTTTTTTTTGATAATATAAAGGCTTTGGTGAATTATTATCAATATAACTATCTGTAATTTCTTTAACAGAATAAACTTTTTGATTAGGATAATTTTTCCCATTTAATAATTTAAAATTCATTTCTTCTTCTTTTTCATTATCATTATTTTTATTCATTTCTTTAATAATTTTTTTTGCTTCAGATTGTAAAATTGAATAATTATCTTTTTTAAATATTTTTGGATTATAAATATTTTTTACTGATTTAGAAATATCATTATCAATATTTTTTTTGAAATAAGAACCTGGTCCAGGATTAATATTTTTATTATCAAAAAATGAATTTGAACCAGAATAATTATCTCTTCCAGAATAAGAATTAAAATTTAATTTTTTTTTTTTTAAACTAATATCATGTAAATCAACTGAATTATAAAAATCAACATTATTTTCTTTATTTTTATCAGAATTATTTTTTGAATTAGAATCATTTCTTATTAAATTTTTAGAAGAACTTTCTTTAAATAAACTTTTATATCTATAATTATGAGAATTATTATTTAAAGTAGATAAATTATAATTTCCAACTCCAGGAACTTGATTATCAAAATTACTATTAAATCTAATTGAATTACTTGATAATGAAATTGAATTATATTTATTTAAAATAAAGTTATTTGAAATATTATAAGTTCCTGCACCAGGAAATGTTTCTGTATCTGTATAATATATGTTACTATTTCCTGAATTAAATCTATCTTCATATTTGTTTTTTTTTATTAAGAAAATTTCATCTTTTCTTGGAATTGAACCAAAATTTGTTTTGTTTTCTCCTGTGTGTACTGAACCTCTATATATTCTTGATTTGTCATATATATTTTTTGTTGATTTTATTTTATTATAATTTGTTGAATCAATTGTTGCTGTTCTGTAATTTGTTAAAGACATTTTATTAAATTTGATACATTGTTTTTTTTATGATTTTATTTTTTTTATTTATTCAATTCATATATTTATATAATTTAATAGATAAATATTGTTAAAAAAAAATTTTGAAAAATATTTATAATAAATTTATTCTCAAATTATCCTATGAATTGTATTTTTTATAATTTTTTAATTTAAGATAATTAAAATAAAAATATTATATTAATTACTTTTTTCATATAGAATAATATTTAAAATTTATATCATAATAGTGTTTGGGGATTGGGGATTGGGGATTGGGGATTGGGCCCAATCCCCAATCACCAATCCCCAATCCCCCATCACCAATATTAATAAAAATGCCAAAATTTTTGAATAAAATTATTTTTAATTTTTTTTTAATATAATTTATGATTTCATATCATAAAGTTAATCTATTAAAATTAGAAAGAGGAGTTGATAATGAAGAATATTTTAAAAGAGATTCATATCAAATAATTAAATAAATAATTCAATTAAAACATATTTTGAAAAAATACATATTAAGTGTGAAAAAATTCAATACAATATACAAATAATAATATAATTTCAATAATTCAAATATAAAATATTTTAAATTTAACTTGACTAGAAAAAAAAGCTTAACAACTGTTGAATGTATTTATATTGAAAATAAAAATACAATATTTAAGATTAAATGTATAATATAAATTAAGACACTAAAAAAATAAAAAAAAAAATAATATAATAAATAAAGATTATTATATAAAATCCATTTTTATTTAAAAAAAAACATAAAAAAAATTCTTACTTCTTTTTCTTCCTAGAATTCTGTACTAACTGTACAGGAGTAGGATATAAAGAAAGAGTTTTAAATTGAACAACCTTATTAAAACTCAACTGATTCATTTTAGTTAAATTACCTTTAATAAGCATAGTTCTAGGATGAGTTAACCCCAAGATATTTTTATAAATTTCATAAGCTAACTTAAAATAACCATTAGCAGGTAAATAACTTTGCATAAGAAAACTAACAACTCCTAAATTATTATAAACAGCAGCAGTATCAGGAGTATCTCCACCAATAGTTTCTTCCCTTATTTTTTTTGCCATTTGATAAGAACGAAGTGCCCATTCATATTCTTGCATTTTAACAAATATTTCACCTAAAAAACAATAAATTAATGCAGAATCAGGATCAACTATTAATAATTTTTCACTAATACTTTTTGCCTCTGAATAATATTTCAAAGCAATTAAATCATAATCTAAATTTTCATAAAGTGAACCAAATGTTAATTGAAAATATAATAATGATTGATAATCTTGTTGCATATTATTTGTTTGAAATATTTCTTGAGCTTTTTCAAGATATAAAATTGCTTTTTCAAAATTACCATTTACTGCATTTTGTAAACTTTTAATTACAATTTCCATTATTAAAGGAGGAAAAATTTGAGGTATCATTAAAACTTCTTTTATTAAACTTGGATAAACATTTGAATTAGGTAATATTTCTTTCATAGTATGTTTAATTAATCTATGAGTTAAAGTTTCTATTCTAGGACGACCAACATATTTTATATTATGAATATCTTCATTTGGTAATTCACCCATTACAGCTTCATATGGATTTACATTACCTTTATCTTTATTATCTTTTTTAGCTTTTTTTGCTCTTTGAATTTGAGCATTTTCCTTTATTGCTAAATTTCTTTCTCTTTCTTCTTCAACTTCAATTGCTAATTTATCAACTGGAAATTTTGCAGGAATAACTTTATATTGATTTGTACTTAATGTATTTGAATAATTTGGATCATCATTTGCAAATGATAATACATTTTCATCACTTTGAGGAAGTGATTTATCTAATTGATTTAAGAAGTCTTCTATAAATGTTATGTCATCATTTGTGTAATCTCTTAATTTTGCTTTTTTTAATGTTTCACTTTCTTTTAATGTATCATTGTCTATTTTTTCTTCTTCTTTTTCCTTTTCTTCTGATTCTTTTTTTTCATCGTTTTCTTTTTGTAAATTTAATTCTGTTTCTGATATATCATCTTCTTTTATTTCTATGTCTGGATTTTTTTCTTTTATTTTATTTAATATATCTTGTTCTATTGGATTATATAATTCTTCTGGTTCTAATGAAAAATATTGAGTTACTATTAGTTCTTCTATATCTTTTTCTAAATCTTCATCTTTGTATTCTACTTCTTTTAATGTTGTTCCGTATTTTTTATTTAATTTTTCTTTTATTGTTTTTATTAGTTCTTCTTTTAAATCCATTTTTATTTTTTTCTAATTATGTATATTAGTTATTATATTTTTATTTTAAAATTTATTTTTATTTTTTTTTTTTTTGAAAAGTTTTTTTAATGATTTATAGTTTTTTAAATTTAAATTAAATATTAGTTTTATTCTTTTATTTGTTCTCTTAATTTAGAATTTTCTTCTAATAAATTTAGTTTTTCTTGTTTTTCTTCTAAAATATCATTTTCATATTTTTTTAATAATTCTTTTAATTTTGTATTTTCTTCAATTAATTCTTTAATTCTATTTTCTGCTTTTGATAATTCTAAATTTTCTTTAAGAGAATCCATATTTGTAATATTATTTTTTTTATTTTTATTTGAAACAGAAGAAGAAGAAATTTCCATTTCATTAATTTCAGCCAAACCTAATTGACTAGCAGTTAAAATATTATCTTTTTTTTTTATTTCATTTTTTCTAATTCCAAAACTAGGTAAATTTTCATTTAAATTTTCTTTTCTTTCACTTTTTAATTCTTCCTCATAAGGAATTAATAAATATAATGATTCAATTATTTGTAAATTTATTTTATCTTGATTAATACAACCTATAATTGAATAATTATCAATATCATTTATTTTATTTATATAAAATTCAATTTCTTCTTTTGTTATTATGAATTTGTCATATTCAATTATATTATATTTTTTACCATTTGAATCTTTAATAATATATAAAAAAATTGATTGATTATTCCTTGTATATATTTTAGTTTCATTTTTACAATGAAATATTGCATTTGAAATCTCATTTTCATCTATTATTTGAACATTTAATAAAGAACCAACACTTTTAAAATCTTCTATTCCTTTTGAATTATCATAACTATAAAAATTAACTTCAATTGAAATTCCATATTGAATATTTTCTTTATATAATGCATTAATTAAATTTTCTATAAAAGTATTTGTTTCTGTTCCAAAAGTAAATAATAAAAAATTATTTCCAATATCAAATATTGTTTTAATAATATAATTAAATGATAATAATTCACTAAAAACTTTAGTAAATAAATAAGATTTTGTATTATTGGTATTATTTAAAAAATCTTCTAAAGTTTTTTGATATAAATCATCTTTTGTTATCATTGTTCTATTTATATCTAAACCACTTATAGTATTATTTGCAACTATTAATGTATCACATGGATAAAGTGAAGTAAAATATTTATATTGTTTAATATCTGGATAAGGATAATTTTTATAGATTTCATTTTCATTTTTTATTCCATTTTCTTCATTAGTTATAATTGAAATGTAATATTTAAATTTATTATCATTTAATGACATTTCAAGTTAAATATTTAAAAAAATTTATTATAAAAACAATTAAAGTGTTATATTAAATTATATATATATTGTTATAATATTTAATCTAAATAAAATATATCCATTTTATTTTTATCAATATTGAATAATATTATATTATTTTTTCTATCGAATAAATATAATTCTTGATTATTATTCATAAAGTTAATTTCGTTATAATAAGAAAAATTATATATTTTATTATTAGGAATTAAACTAAAATTTTCTTTTTTCTCATTTAAATTAATTTTATTATTTTCCAAATCAATATTTGCTTCAATAAATAAATTATTTGCTTTATTATTTCTTCCATTAAATCCACCAAAAATAAATATATTATTATTTTGATTTTTAAAAATTGAATGTCCTTTAATATCTGTACATAAATTATTTTCATTAATAATATTTGGAATTAAATTCCATTTCATATTTTCATTACTTATATCACAAAATTCAATAGAATTTAAATATTTATTTTGAATTACATTATATCCAAAAAATGAAAAAATATATTTATCATTAATAAAAATAAATGAAGATTCACTTCTTTCAAAATTCATTTCTTCTTTATTGTTGATCCAAATATTTAATTTATTATCATATCTTTCAATTTTTTTATTGAAATTTCCACTTAAACAAAAAATTTCTTTTTTTGAATTCATACACAATCCCCCAAAAACATGATTATAATTTAATTTCCCAATGAATTTCATATTATTCATATATGGATTATATTTATAAAACATATTAAAATTATTACCAGTTATAATATATAATAAATTATTTGAATTTAATAATAAACTTCCTACTTGAAGATAATTAAATTTAAATTTATATTGGGAATCATCTATAAATTCATCAATTGAAAAAGTTTTCGTTATTATATTAAAAGATACTATTCTTTTTTCATCAAAAATAGAAAAAAGAATTTTATTTGAAATTAATTCATTTACATTTGATATTGATAAACATTTTTGTCTTTCTTTACTATTGAATTTAATATTGTATCTAAAATCTCCATTTTCAGATAATTTTCTTTGTTTTGTAAAACTAATTATATAATTTTTATTATTTGAATTAAATTTATTATCATCTAATGTATATTTATAATAACCATCAAAAGATTTAGATAATTTATTTTGTTCAAATGATTGATTTCTTTTTTTTTTATTTTTTGTATCTGATGAACATTTTTTATTAAAATTCTTTTTTTCTAAAATGAAATTATCATTTTTTTTCATATCATTTATTTGATCAATTATAATATCTTCATTTAATCTTTTTTCAGTTGAAACATTTTTATAAATTTTTTCGCTATTATAATTTTTTGAT
>JAEEGK010007085.1_pt1 | contig 26788 bp, 15 predicted proteins | sample 8958771 | NCBI WGS metagenome assembly JAEEGK01 (sample SAMN16246547, study PRJNA631951) | gut metagenome | biome: gut microbiome; feature: rumen; material: SC-attached | host: Bos | place: Iran: Karaj | collected 2018-10 | reverse complement strand
CTCTCTTATTCTTAAATAATAAATCTTTAAAATAGACATAATTTTTTGAAATAATTTTAAATATAATATTTGGGTGCCAAAAAAATATAATAATTAAAAAAATAAAAAAAACAAACAAACAATCAAAAAAAATAAAATTAATTTTTAAATAAAAACTTTATAATTAAATTATGACATTATTTCAGTATAAAAAATAATATGATTAATTCCACAAAAAATATTTTTAACATCTTTTAATTCTATATCAGAAATAAGTCTCATTTTTTTTTCATCAGCATCATTAATAGGATTTAATTCATCTTTAATAATAAAATTACAATTTCCCCAAGCATAAATTTTTTTACTTTCAGTAATTAACAAAGAATAATCAGCACCAGCAAAACAATCAATAATTTTTTCATTATTATTTGAAATAGTAATTAAACTAGGTTCACATTTAATATCATTTCCAAAACATTGTCCACTTGAATTTTCACCAAAAGCATATAATTCATTATCACATAAAATTAAATTATGTCTAAATCCAGTAGAAATTTTTTTAATATTTTTATCTTTGAAAAAATCTACTTTATTAAATTTTAATTTATTATTTGATTCACAACCTAGTTCACCATATTCATTATTTCCCATTGTTAATAATTTTCCATCTTCTAATCTTAATATAATATGACCTATTCCTGTGAAAAATTGTTCTATTTTTTGATTAAATTTTTTAAATAATTTATAAGTTCTATTATAACCCATATTAAACATTGAACCTTTTAAATATATTGAATTTGAACTTGTTAATAGTATTCTATATTTCATTGAAAAAATATGATTTATATCATTTATTATTTCTTCGTTTATTTCTTCAATTTTAATTGGATTTATTTCCTTTACTGAAACTGTTCTTATTTTTAATAGTTCTTCTTCACTTAAACCAAATTTAAAAATTGAAGTTTTATTTAATTTTGTATCCTTTACTAATACATAAGTTATATTTCTTTCTGTTGATAAATCTAAAATTATTTCTTCAGGTTTAAATATATTAATAAGTAATAAATAATCATAATAATTTATTGGATTATTATTATTTTTTGATTCATAATATTCTGTATTTACATTTAATCCTAATTGACCTTGAGAATTATCTCCATAACCAACAAGATATGTTTTATTTGAATCTTCTAATAATCCCAAAAAATAATTTTTTCCAAAAACTATTTTTTTTACTTCTACTGAAGATGAATTTATTAAATCTTCAATGAATATTGATTTAATATTATCATTGTCATGAGAATATAAGATTAATTTTTTTTTATGAGTTACATTTGATGATGAAATTGAACCCATTGAAAGATATGGTAATAAATTATTTGAATTATTCTCTTTTATTATATTTGTCATTGTTTCTATATTTAAATTATCGTTCGTTGAATTTTGAGAACAACATAATATATTTTGATAATTTCCCATTTTTAAATTTGTGTTTAATGAATTAAAAATATTTAAAAAATTTATTTTTTTTCATAAAAAATAAAAAAAAATTGAAATAAAAAACATTTTTAAAAAAGATTTTTTTTTATAATAATTAAATAGGTCTTAAATTTAAAATGAAAATATCACTCTTTTAAAAAGTATAAAAATTAAAATTAACCATTTTAATTTATTATTTATATAAATTATCATTAGTTATATAAATTATAAAACCTTTATAGAATTATACAATTTACAAAAAATTAAAAAAATAAGGTGAATTAAAATAGAAAAGTAATAATAATTTTTATATCAAAATTCATTTGCCCAATTTTTATCATAGTCTGAAGGAATATGTTCTTTTTTTCCTTTTTTATTATTTGGAGTAGGATGATTTTGTTGTTCATGAGAAACAATATTTTCATAAGGGCATTCAGCAGATAAATATTTATTCATATCTCCTGTAATAGGAATATAAGGAGGTTGAATACAAAAATCATTTAATTTATCGAAATCAAAATTATCAAAAAATTTCATTACTTTCAAATTATTAATATTACAATTTCTCTTATTAACTTTTTTAGTTAATAAGCAAGAAATAAAATCATTAACAATACTAAAATTAGAATTTTCAATATTAGGAAAAGTAATTTCTTTATGTAAAACTTCTTTATAAATTTCAATAACTTCATGAGCATGATCCCCAAAAGGATAAGAGCCATAAAAAATTTCATACATACAAATTCCAACAGACCAAAAATCACAACTTAAAGAATAACCTTTTCCTTGTAAAATTTCAGGAGCAATATAATGAGGAGTTCCAATAACAGTTGAAGTATAATTTGTTAATACTTTTGCTGTTCCAAAATCTATCATTTTTAAATATCCATTTGAATCTATCATTATATTTCCTGGTTTTATATCTCTATGTGCTATATATTTTTTTTGTAAATATTCTAACATTAATAACATACTTCCTACATAAAATTGGGTTTCATTTATATTATTTAATATTGTTCTACTTGATAAATAATCATTTAAATTTTTCCCATTTACAAATTCTATTAGAAGAAAACAATATAAATTATTTTTCATACTTTTTACCATTTTTACTATAAATGGATGATCTAAACATAGCATTACTCTTCTTTCATTTACAAAATATTTAGCTAACATTTTTTGTACTTCAACACTTTTCCTTGATATTGCTTTAATTGCATATATATTTTTTTTATTATGTACTAAAGAAACTGAACCAAATTTTCCTCTTCCTAAAAATTTAATATAATGTAAATCACTTAAATTAATTGAAGTATCTTGTAAAGCAAATTTTTTTAATAAATAATTTTTCATATTTGGATCATTTAATATTATATCAAAATCCTCTTTTAATAAAACATAACAAACAACTTTTTCAATTGCAATAACAGAAGTTGTATTTTGTTCATTTTCAAAAAAAATTGCATTTTCTCCAAAACAACTTCCACTTTCTAATTCTCTTATATAAATACCATTTTTTATTAATTGGACTCTTCCTTTTGAAATTAAATAAAAAGAATCGTTTATTTTATTTTCATCAATTATAATATCATTTGAATTATATTTCTTCTTTTTTAATTTAGCAGCTAAATTTTCAAGAATTTTCTCAGATAAGTTTTTAAATAAAGCTAATTTTCTTAATTTTTCTAATCTATTAAGTAAATTTAAAGGTTTTTCTTGGTTTAAATCTATTTTCATTATTTGTGACAAAGGAATAATATTTGCTTCTAAAGATAATAAATCAGGATAAACTTTTAAATCTTCTAAAAGATTTTGTTTAATATCTTTAAAATATCCATCTCCTATAACTTTCCCTTTATCTGCTATTAACATATTATCTTTATATATTGAACCTTCAATAACAAATAATATTCTTTTTGAATTTTTTTTATGAATTTCTTGAGAATTTTCATCATATATTTTCTCATTTTCTTTATAAATTTTAATATGAAATTCTTTATATAATTCTTGAAGAATAGATTCAGGAAAAATTATTTTTAAAGTTTTTGATTTTTCAATACAATCTTTAAAAAAACAAAATAATATAACATCTATATAATTATCACCTAAAGCTTCAATTAAATTCTCTTTTGATAATTCATAACAAATAGTTTTTTCAATAGCAATAACATCCATCATTCTTTTAGTATTAATTAATATAGCATTTTGACCAAAATAATCATATTGTTTTAATTGTCTAACTTCTTTAGTTCCTATTCTAACAGAAACACAACCTTCTTTAATAATAAATAAACTATCTCCAATTTCTCCCATTTTAATGATTTTTTCATTTTCTATAAAATCTTTTACATTTTGTCTTTGAGCAACATTATATTTAGAAATAGAATCTAAAGATTCAAAAATACTAATTTTATTTAAAAAATCGAATTTTTCTTGTAAAAGTTTTTCATTAATTCTTTTTTGAGTATTTCTAAAAGAATGAGCATCAAAAGTATAAGTTTCAACATTTTCTAAACAAATAACAGTTTCTTCTCTTTTTTGTTGAGTTATTAAACTTAATTCACCAAAACAATCCCATTGATTATATTTTTTTTTAAATCTACCTTTTTCTAAAGCTTTTGCAGTTCCTTTTGAAATAACATAAAAAAAATTTCCTTCTTCACCTTCTTGATAAATAACTTTTCCTTTATTAAAAGTACAAAAAACACATTCTTCAATAATAAAATTTAATAATTCTGGAGTAATATCTCTAAAAACAAAAAGATTTTGTATTGCATTTCTTAAATTTTTTTCTTCTTCTTCTGTCATAATATGATTATTATTTACATATTCACTTTCTAATTCATCTATTTCTGAATATGATTCTATATCTATATTTATTATATGCTTTTGACTTTGACATTGAGATAAAACTTTATCTCTTGATGATATTGAATTTCTTTTTATATTTGAAAAACTTATATTATTTTTTTTTTGATTATATAATTGATGCAAAACAAATTCTCCACTTTTTATTGTTTGTATTTTTTTTCCTATATTATATTTCTTCATATTATTTTGAGAAGGTGATATTATCGATAAATTATTTTTTTTATATGATTGATTTGTATTATTTATTGTTGTTAAATTTGATGTGTTTTCATGTTCTAATTTATTTTCTACTGGAATTTCATTAAATTTATTAGTTTCATCTATAATATTATTATATATCATTAATTTTACTTTGACAACATATTACTCCCATTTTAATTTTTTTATATTTTAATTTATCTCAATAATATGATGCTTTAAAAAGAAATTTATTTTTTAATTTATTTAATTAATAAAAATTATTTTCATTTTATTCAATCTTTTATTTTATTATCTTATTTATTACTTTTTCTTGTTATTTTATCTTTTACATTATTTTCTATTTGCTCTTCATTAAAGGATTTTATTTATTTTCTTTTATTTTCTTTTATTTTCTTTTTTTTTTCTCTCTAATTTTTTTCAAGCTATTCTTTTTAGAAATTCTGTTAAATTAGATTTTTCATTTTCGAAATTTTTAAATTTTATTATATTTCACAAAGATTGTTTCATTGAATTTAATTATTTTTTCTTGTAATTTTTTTTTTTTTGTTATTTCATTTATTTTTTTATCTTTTGTTTGAATTAAATAAACGAATTCATACTGTTTGTTTTGTTAAAAATTTTAATATATAATGAGTATTTTTATTATAATTTATTTCAAAATCATAATTAATAATAATTGTATTGAATATTATTTGAAAAAAATATCTAAAAATTTTTAAAGAAAGAATATTTTTTTTTGGTTTTTTGTCAAAATACTAATTTAGATGAGATTCAAAGCCAAAATATAATCAATTGTATTTAAATATATAAATAATAAATTTAAATTTAATAAAAAAATTAAAAAAAAAGAATCAATGACTGGACATTATTTTAATTATTTTGATAAAATGATAACTTGAAGAGAACATAGTTTAGCATCTTTAATTTGAATTTAAATAAAAAGAAATAAATAAAATAAAACTATTTAACAACCATAATATTTGGTGGAATAACAGCTTTAAAAAAACCAAAACTTATAATACTTAAAACGAAAAATTTATTTCTTTATCTAAAAAATAAATTTGAAACAGAACAAAATAGCTTTATATTTTGCAAATATTTCTAAATGAAAATTTTATAATAAAAATAAAATTTTAATACTGAAATATTATTAATATAGAAAGAAATAATGAAATTAATTCAGAAAACAATTCAAAAAGAAATAAAAGGATTAAGAAATTTTAAATTAGTTCATTATTGAGAAATGGAATTAAAATTATTCTTAAATGGAAAGGTCCATTTTCATTATTGACATCAAATATATTTTTTTAAAACAATAAGGAATAAAAAATATTTATAAAAATATTAATTGAATATTTTGATGTGTTTTTATTTAATAAATTCTATATATATAAATGAAATTTTTGTTCTATTTTTAAATTTTGAATGTTTATAAGTAAAACATAATAAATCATCAAATTTTGCATCAATATAAATTAATGTAATTAAAGATTCAAAATTCTGATTTCACACATAAAAATATTAAAACAAAAACAGACTAAATAAAAAAACAATATAAGTTTAATTTTTACCTTTAAAAAAAGTTAAAAAATTTCACTCTTACGATTAAGAAAAGTAAATTTTTTCATTATTATATATATGAGTACTGTTTCTGTGAGAATAATTTTTTATTTAATAGATTTCAACTATAATTTCCTTTATCAGCAAAAATTTTTAATCTAAGTTTTCAATCAAAAATCTTTGACTTCATTAAGATTTTTACCTTATTTATACTTGACATAAAACATGTGATTTTTTTATGTATTCATCATATTTAATATATTCACTTTCATTAATTTAATCCAATTTTGATTGATATTTCAGGAATTTTTCATCTTCTAAAAAACTTGATGAATCATCACCTGATTTTTTCCAATTTATTGTTTCTTCTAATTTATTTATTTTTGTTACATCGTCTATAACAAAACATCTATAATATTTTTCAAAATATTTTTGACATAATTGGACTTTAATCTTAACCTCCTATATTCCTTATATCAATTTTATATAAATTTTTTTATTTTCAAATCCTAATTCTGATAATATTGTTGATTTGTATGATTTTCCAAATGTTTTTTTATCTAATTATTTACAAAGAATTTCTCCCTGATTCTGAATGATCTATTACAGTTTTTCAATGTCAATTTGAAATTTGATTCATTTTTTTTTAAGTTTTTGTTTTTTTGTTTGTTTTTATATTTTTATATTTATTTTAATTTATTATAAATCAAATTGTTTTCTTTTATTATTAAATATTAAAACAAATCTATTTGAAAAATAAATGATTTATATATCATTTATTTTTATATGATTCTTTTTTGATAATTCAATAAATAAATTAAATTATATTTTTTAGAATTTTTTTAATTTTAAATTACTTATAATTACTTTCTTAAATTTTGATTAAATCAGTTAATTGTTTAATCAAATCATCATCATTTTTTTCAGTTTTTAATATTAAAGGTTCATAAGATTTTTTTTGTGTATTTAAATTAAAAATAATTTCATATATATTTTCGTCAGTATTGGAATTTTCAAAATCTGACTCGTCATTTTTTCTGATGAATTTAATAATTCTTGAATAAATTTTTTTTTTGTGATTTATTTCATTTATTTTATTTATTTCATTAATTTTATTTTTTAACTTTTCCAAATAATCTTCATCTTTTAAATCTTTATCTTTTATTTCTCCAGAAAAAAAAAAAAATAAAATATAAGTTTTTTGATTTTCTCCAATATATTTAATTATATAATCTAAATAATCACATACTTCTCTATCTCCTTGACATGTATTTGATATTTCAAATTCATTTAACTTTTGGACAATACAAAGTTCTTCTAAAGGTTTTTCTTTTGAATTAAAAGATAATATATTAATTTTTTTCTTTTCATTAAAAATTTGTTTGCTAAATTGATATAATATTTTATTCACTAAATCAACAATATCTTCTTTCATTTCTTCACAAGAATCTATGATATAAAAAACTTCAAAATTTGATAATTTAATTAACATTTCAAGATCATTTTTTGATTCTTTTTTTTTTTTATCTATATATTTACCTAATTCTAAATTATCCATATTTTTTACACTGTCATCTTCATTTATTTCTTCCAATATATTTACTATATTTTTTTCATTAATAATATATTCTCCTTTATTATCTTTTATCAATTTTTCTCTAATATCTTTAATATCATCAATTATTTTTTTATTCATTTCATTTGATTTTTTTGAGTTAACAATTTTATTTTGAATAATTTGTTCTATTGTTTTTTCCAAATAATTTTTATAAACTTTATGATAATTATTTAGAGAAACATCTCCTTTATTTTCTTTATTTAATTCATTAATCTCATTAGAAATAATTAATTCTTTTAAATCAATTTTATTAGGATCTTCATTAATAAATATATCACTTTTACCATTCGGCAAATCAATCTCATCATACTCTTCTCCATTTAGTTCTAAACTGAAAATTTTTTTATTATGTATATGTTTAATTTTATATCCAGATTTTTGCAAAAAAAAACCATAAATAATTTCTGAAAATTCTTCTATTTTATCATCATCCATTTTTTTTTGTTCAGGATTAAATTCAACAGGCAAAATATCTTTTTGAGAAATATCTGAATTTAATTGAATTAAAGAACATAATATTTTTGTGTCTGGTTTATCATTCTCAATTCCTGAAATAAATCTTATTCCTTTTGTATTAATGTATTTATAATTCTTGCTTTTTAATTCTATTAAAAATGAATCAATTTTATTTTTTGTTACTTTTTCATCACGAACTAATCCATCTGATAAGAATAATATATTAATAAAATCATTTTCTTTACACTTGTAAATAATATCCTTTAATTTTTCTATTACTCCCATCATTTGAGTATCTCCTTGTTTATTTATTGTATTAAATTCAAAATCTTTCACTTTTAAATTACTGTATTTAGTTACATCTGAAAATGTTATTAAATGAACTAATTTTTTTTCATCAACTTTTAATTTTTTAAAAACTTTAGGCATTACTGAATTTATTATTTGATTTACATAATCACCCATTGATTTAGATATGTCTAAAATAAAAATAAATTCTCCTATTTCTGTCTTTTTTTCTTCTTCATTTATATCAGTTTCCAAAAATATATGATTTGATGAATAATTTGAATAATAGCTAGCTGTACTTTTCTTATATATATTTAGGGAAGAACTTATTCTTTTTTTTTTATTTAAATCTGTTTCATTTTTATTGTTGATTTCTTGATTTTTGTCACTTGAATTGTTATTCAAGTCATTTTTCATTTATTAAAAATATTCCTTTTTTATATTAAAATATTATAAAAATGGATCTTTTATTTTTTTTTTTTTAGATTGTTTGTGGCAAAAGCTTTAAGAGCAGCAGATCCAATGTTATATTTTTTCTTCAGATTCAAACAATCAAATAAATAAAGCTCCCTATTGTATATATAAAGATAATAATTTTTTATTTTTTTATCTTTGGATAGATTCATTTAATTTTTTTTGACTTCTAATTCACTTTCTAAATGCTCTATTTGAGCTCTGTATTGATTTTCTTTTTCAGTTATTGATTCTAATGTTTCTTTCATTTCATTGTCTTCATTTTAATAAATCATTTTTATCATTTGGAAGATTTTGTGAAAAAGGGATTTTTATTATTTTTTAAATAAATTGTTTTTTAGGTTATTTTCTTTTTCCTTTTCTTGTTTTTTTCTTTTATTTTATTTTCAAATTGTATTTATTTTATGGTGATTTTATGAACCATTACAAGATTAAATTATTATTATTAAAGAAAGAAAAAAAAGAATAAATTGAGAATTGGTGAAAATCTTTTTTTAAAAAATATAATTATTTTTTTAAGTTAAAAGACTATTTTTAGAAATCAGTTTCTGAATTAATAAAGATAAATCATATTAATAAATATTTAAATCCAAAGATAATTGAAACAATATATAATAATTATAAGAAGATATGTTTTTTATCTATTTCTTTTTAATATAGGAAAAAATAATGATAATCCAAATGTACTAATTTAAAAAAATATCAATAATTTAACAAAAAAAATAGTAAAATAATATTTTTCTAAAATAAATTTATAAACAATAATTGTTTTATTCATTTATATTTATTTGTATCAAAAAATATAAATGTTGTGATTATAAATAAAATATAAATAAATATTATATATATTTGGAATATTAAATATTTAAATTATAAATTTCAACTAAATTGATTTACATATTTATATCTTTTCAAAAATTCATAATTAAATGTTTGGATTTTTTTCATTTATTTTACTTCTTATATCTTTCCAAACATCGAAAATATTTAAACCTTCATTTTGAGTTTTTTTTCTTTTTACCTTCCTTGTAGGACTTAATCCATCAAAATTTGATAATTTTTTTTTTATATTAATACTATAATGTCTATAATAATTATCTTTTATTCGAATAATATTTTTAATATCATTACTTTGATTATCAGAAGCATTATTTTTATATTTATATTTTTCTTTTGATTTACTTTCTCTTAATAATAAACTTTTATGTTCTTCATTATTTGAACTTTGTTGAGATTCTTTATCATTTTCAAAAATATTTTCATTCTCTTCATCTTCTTCTTCTTCTTCAAGTGTTTTTTTTGCTTTTTCTAAAAAAAAATCAATCCTAATATGAATTTTATTTGCTTCTCTTAAATCATCATAATGATAAATAGATAATAAATAATATCCAAGAATAAGTAATTCACTATCTTCTTGAGAATCATAATAAGGAACAATAGGAATTCCATTATTTAAATGATAAGCAAAGCTTAAAACAGAATTATCAATAATAATAATATTTTTTAAGTCATAATACTTATCGAAAATATCTAAATCTTTAATGTAAAATTTTTTTCCAGAAACATTAGCTTGAACACAATTATTTCTATACAATCTATATTTAGTATATATTTTTTTAGGATCCATATAATCTAAAACCGCATCAGCATAAGATTGATGACTTGCAGTATAAATAATAATATGATAATGTTCTTTAATTAATTCCATTGTTTCTTCCCAATGAGGTCTTATATTTATTCCTATTTTAGTCTTTTTTTTTGAAGGCAAAGTCACATTTACTATATGTTTATATTTCTTTTTATTTGACATATCTCCTTTTATTTCTCCTACACAATGAGCTAATGTTTCATCTAAATCAAATAATACTATTTTTTTAAATGATTCTTCTTCTGGAAAATTTAAATTTATTTTCTGAGTTATTTTCTCCTGTTTTGATTTATCTAATTCTAATATTATTTCCATACATCTTTCTGTATATTCATAAAAATCACTTATTGTTTCTGTATTTGTAAAAGTGTTTACTTTTTCTTCTGAATTTAATTGTTTTTGATATTCAAGAGATTTTCTTCTTAATAATTTTATTTTCGCTGGATTTGAAAATTTTTTGCTTTTTATTGATGAATCTTCTTTTCCTTTTTCTTTATCAAAAGTTAATTGTTTTTTATATGTTTTTTTCTTTTCCACTAAAATAAATTCTTCTATTTTATCATTTGGGTAATTTTCTTTATTTTTTATTTGAGGAGGACTTCTTTTTAATTTTTCAATTAATTCATCATATTTTTTATTAAAATCATCATCATTAATTTGATTATTTTCTTTTGAAGAAGTACTTCTTTCATCATCAGAAAAAGATTTTGATCTATGATTTTCATATTTATTTTGAATATCATTAGAAATCACTTTTGTTAATTTGTTTACTGAAAGAGAATTTTTTGTATGTTTACCTAACTTATTTGATAATTTTGTTTTCCATAAAGGAGTAAATATTGATTTATGAACGTTATTTTTTTTTATTCCAAAGGAATTCCCTGTTGATAAATTATATGATGATGAATAAGATTCTTCTGGTTCACATATAAAACAATTTTCTTTTTCGAAGTTTGACATTTTTATGAATGTAAATTTATTGATTTTAAAATTTATATTATTTATTATTTTATATTTAAATAATTCAATGGATGATAATACTAATGACAATTATTTTTCTAACGAAAACATTATTGATAATATTGATGATTTTCAAGAAAAAGTGAATGAAATAAAATTTGGGATTCTATTTGTTAAATTGTCTATTCTCAATGAGATATTAAAATCGAAAATTAAAATGTATTTAATATATTTTTTGAATAAATTATATTTAAAAAAACATTCTCTTAGTTTATTTAAAGAATCTGATAATTTTTTAACAATTTTTCCAAATAATAAAATAAAAGATTTTTACAAATATTATGCAATAAAAAGATTTATATATGTTATAAAAAAATATAAATTTAGATATTTTCTTTTAATGAATTCATTTCATTTATGGAAGATTCAAAAAAATTTAATGCCTAATTCAATCATAAAAAGTAAATATTCTAAAAATTTGTTTAATTTAATATTTATAATTTCAAAAATAATAAACGAAAAACAATCTTTATATTTTAAAGAAAAAACTTATTTATTACAATGGTTAGAGAATGTAAAAAAAAAACAAATTATGATTAACAGAGGAATAATAATCCTTCAAAATTTAATAAACAGAAAAATTTCATTAGCCTTTTATTTATTTCCAAAAAATAATTTCTATCTTAAATATAAAAGCAATTTAATAAAGAATGAACTTGATGAGGTTTTAAAAAAAGTGGAAATTAATGATAATGATATTTATTATAAAACACTTCTTGATTATAATATTTTAAAAAAAAAAATAGAATATTATAAAAAGAAAACAATTTTATTTAAATTTTTCGAAATAATTGATAAAAGAAATTATATTGATAAAAAGTTATTAATCTCATTTAATAAAATGAGATTTAATTCACATTCTTTTTCCTCTATAAAAAAAGAAAATAAAAATTTAAATGAAATTATAATAAATTTAAAATGTGATACTTTAATTAATGCAGCATTAGTAATTAAAGTTATATTAGATAATTATATTAAAAATACTATAATGTTAAAAAAAAGAACATTTTTTAATTTAGTTCTTCAAAAAGTAAATTTATTAAATACTCTAGTTGAATACAATCATAAATATAAATTAATTCCAAATCTTATAAATGATAAAAATAAAATCAATTTTACATTAGTTAGAAATAAATTTAAAAAAATAATTTTATTGAGAAATATTTTCATAATAAGAACAAAGCATAAATATTCATTTAGTGAATCAAATATTTGTATTAATAATTCTTATTTCCAAAGTTGTTTTTATAAATGGAAAAATATTAAGAATGATATAAAAACAAAAAATCAAATGAAATTATTTTATTTATCTCAAATTTTTTATATATTGAAAAAAAATTTTATTTTAAATAATTGGAATAAATTTCTAGGAAATATGTTAATTGTTGAAAATCAAAAAATATTATTTCAAAAATATTCAAAACAATTATTTTATATTTTAATTTCTTCTATCAATACAATTTTATTCAAAGTTTTTAGCTTCTTCATAATTAGATTAAAAATACATAATAATATATCACATATTGATAAAAACAACAATGAAAAACCTTCAAAAAAAGAATTTTCTTATATTAATGCGGTAAAAGTATATAATTTATATTTATTCTATTATAAAAAAAAATTAAAATATTTTTTTCAATTATGGAGGAAAAACATAAGAATAACTTATTTAAGATCTTATAAAAACTCAAATAAAATAATAGATAAAAAAATATTTCAAAATATGACATATATTCTTTTAGAATATGAAAAACAAGATTTAAATTTACAAAAGGAACTTTCAAACATAAAAAATTTATTAAAAAAACCAAATATTTTAAAAGAAATAGTATTAAAAAAACATTATGGATTAATTTTTAAATATTTTATTATCTGGTATAAAGTAGTAAACAGTCCTTCAAGTCTTTATGAATATTATATTGAAAGTGAAAAAATAAAAGAGGAGAATAATAATTTAATAAATACTTATTATGAAAAAAAAAATCAATATAAAAAAATAATATCAGATTATAAATATTTGAAAAAACATTATTGTGATAAATGTATTGGAGAAGATTTTGACATTGATTATAAAAGTATAAAAAGTGAAGAAATAAATGAAATGGAAAATACAGAAACAAATAATTTAAATGATGATTTTGATAGTAATATGATGAATTTTTCCGATGAAGAAGTTATAAATGAAAATAAAAATGTTCCCGAAACATTTACTAAAACCACTAAAACTATAAATAGTGTTGCAGAAAGAGAAAATAGAATTAAAGAATATCAAAATGAATATAAAAAATTAAGTGAAGAATATGAAGAAACAATTTCAGATTTAAAAAAGAAAAAAGAAGAATTATTAGAATTAAAAAAACAATTTTTAGCTAAAAAAAATGGTTAATTTAAAAAAAAATATTTAAATTATTATATTATATAATTTAAAAGATCTAATTCATAATTATTCTAAATTCCATTGCTTAACTATATTTATAAGGTTTAATATAATATTTATAATTATTTTATATTCTTTTATTTATTTTTTTACTCTAATTGTAATATAATAATCAAAAAAGCTCTATCTAGTAATGATAATAATTATAGCAATAAAATTTTATAATTTTAATTGAATTCTTCTTTTATTTTTAAATTCAAAAACTATTGATAACAGTTGATTCCAAATGAAAATTAATTAAGAGTATATATTGTAAATCTGATTTCTACCATTAAAATTAATATTTCCTAATTCAATTTTTTCATTATTAAATTTTAGTTATTTTTTGAATGGTTGACTCTAAATTCATCAAAAATATTATCTTTATATCCATTAATTAAATATGTTTTTCCTGAAGATTGAACTCCATAAAATTAAAATTTATCTTCTTTTCATTGGTCTTCCAATTTTAATTATTGAATCATTCAAATAATTTAAATCATTCATTTTAATATTAAAAATTATTAATTGACTTTTATACCATATTCATAAAATATAAATTAATACTTTTTCTTTTAAAACACATTATATATATATAATAATAATAAATTTACTTTTCTTTTTCATTTTTTTTCATTTTTAATAGTACTAAATTGGGACATTAAATTATTTTGTTCTTTTGCTAAACTAATTCTTATATCTTTTGTTTCCAAAGCATCAATTTTTATTCTTTCTAAAACATCTCCTAATTTTTTTAAAGTTTTATTATCACCTTTACAATCACCATAAAATGCTTTCACCCAAATTCCATTTTCTTTTTGTAATTTAAATGCTTGAGGCAAATTATCTATTATTAATATTGTTTTTAAATCTCTTCCTAATCTACTTAAATCTTTCACAAAATTTTTTCCACTTAAAATAGCATGTTTTCGATATAATCTATATGAAAAATATTTCTCTTTTTTTTCTATCATTTCTATGATTGGATCTACATATTTTTCATTTCCAAAAGAAAATAACACTAATTCATATTCTTTTTTCATTGATGATAAAAAATAAAATAAATATGGTCTTAAAATTAAAATTCCTTTTTTAGAATTTTCTTCAGATCTTTTAAAATGAATTAAAGTTTCATCTAAATCAATAACTAAAGTAAATTTAAATTTGGGATCCCTTGAAGGAAGAAAAAAAGAATTAAGTTTATTTTGATTTTCAGAATTTTTTATTGATGATGATTCTAATCTGTATGATAAAATAAATGAAGCGTTTGGATCTGGTATTCTAAATAAAAATATATTATAAAAATTTTTAATATCTTGAATTGAATATAATTTTATTTTTTCAAATGCATCATAAAAAAAATTTGAAGCTATGATTTTATTATTTACTGCATTTTTGTTTTTTAAAATATATGGAAAACACAATCTATATAGTTCTGGATGATGAAAATTGCTATAAATATTATCTAATATTTTCTTATATAATTCAGATAATTTTTCATTATGTTTCTCATATATTTCAATTACATCATTTTCACATAATTTTTCTTTATTCAAATTCATAGTTAATTCAGTTTTAAGAATATTTTCTAATTTTTTAATCCATTCATTGTTTTCTTTTGTAAATTTTATTTTTTGAAGAATAAATTTGATAATTATAATAAAATTAAAATGAATTATATTTAACATTGATTGCAATAAAATTGCAACTTCTTTAAATTTATTTGAATATGATATATCATAATTCATACAATAAATAATTATTTCAATTTTAATGAATTTATCAATTTTATCTCTATTTGAATCTATGAATAAATCAAAAATATTTTTAAATAATTCATAATTATAAAAATAATTTAACCATTCAAAACATTCATTATAATTAGGTTGAAACTCATTTAATTTTTCAATTATATTTTGAAGTAAAGTTTCTAAAATATAAATATTTTCAAGATTTATCTTAATATCCTTATTATTTGTTATAACTTCAGAATGAGAAATTATATGTATTTTTTCTTCATTCAATTTATTCAACATAACACTTTTTCTTGAAGAAGAACTTGATAATGGAATAATTTTATTTCTTAAATAATTATAATTTATTTTATATTCACTTTTCCTTTTAAATTCTTTCATATAATTTCTCTCTGTATTTATAATATTGTAATCACTATGATTTCTATTATTATAATCTATATTTTTTATATCTTTTTTATTTTTATTATTTAATTGTTTTTCTTTATCAAGCATAGAATTTTTTATATCATCAGTTTGAGATAAATTATTCTTTTTAAATAAAATATTTATTGAATGACTTTTATTATTGTTTGTTTTTTTTAAAGTATTATTTTCATTATTAATTAAAATTTCTTCTTTTTTAGGTGAAACTAAACTATAAACTGAAATATTTTTTGCTAAATCTAATTTTATAGGTTTTAATTCTTCTAATCTTTCTTTTCTTCTTTTTTCTAAAAATAATTTTTTTGAATATTCTCTAATTTGTGATTTTTTTGGTTTATATTCATTCTTATTATTTATAGAGTTTTCATCATTTACAAATGTTATTTTATTTCCTAACTCTAAATTTCTTGAAATATTTAATTGTTGATTTTTACTTTTATTACGAAATAAATTACTTTGAATTATTGGATTGTCTTTTGTTTGAATATGATATTCTGTAAATAATTTATTTGAATTATGTGTAGATTGAGTATTGTTATTAAGAAATTTTTTTCTCATTTATATTTTTATTAAAGGAATAAATCTCGTTATTTTCTTTATTTATTTTTTTTCATAAAATATATTAATTTTATTGATTTATAATAATACATATTTAAAAGGTTATTTTAATTAAATGAATTAAATAAAGAAACAAACAAAATAATATTCATAAGTATATTCAGGTAATTAATAGAATTTCTTTTAATATAAAATAATTTAATATTATTAAATCGAATAATTTAAATAAAATTAAAAAAAAACAAAATTCATTCCTTAAAAATAAAATATCATTTATTCTAATTTAAATTGATTTTTAATCAAAGTAATAAAATGAGCATCATTATCAATAGCAACAGATAATCCTGCATAATAATCATCCCATTCCTAAAAAAAATTTTAAAAAAATAATAATATACTTTTTTTGTAACTGTAGGTTGAACAACATTATTGAAATTTTTAAGATATAAATAAAACATTTGATCTTCATTTAATTTTCCCATAGTAAATTTAGGATGTTTTTGACAATTAAAAACTTGTTTCATTTGATTAACATCAGCAACTCCATTACCATTATCAAAAATACTAAAAACATAATTAATAGCATTTTGTCTTTCTTCATTTGGTTTTCCTCTTAATGCAAATAAGAATTCTTCAAAATTTAACATACTTGTATTTTCTTGATCAATAAATCTAGAAATTAATGTTGCATCTTCTTTAATTATATGTAATCCACATGATGATAATGCATTAAAAAAGTCTGTTGTATTTACTCTATTATTATTATCAAATGATGGAAGACTTTTAAATATTCTTGGTAATGTTGCTATTGTATTTGCTCCTTTTTCTAAAAGTTTTTGCCTATATTTTCCTATTACTTTATATATTTATTTTTTTTTTTTTACTTTCAAAATATTTATTTGAATATAATGGTAAATCTGACATTTTTTTTATTTTAATTGGATTTATAATCTTTTAAAAGTTTAAAAAGATAAAGATTTATTTTTTCTTATTAAAAATAAATGTCTTCTTTGAAAATTAATAAGAAAAATATTATTGGGAAAACTGAAGGTTTAATGACTGATTATTATGAAGTTGTTAAAAAACTAGGTCAAGGAACTTATGGTAAAGTTTATTCAGTAAAAAATAAAACAACTGGAGAAATAAGAGCTTGTAAACAATTATCAAAACATATGATACAAGATAAAACCCAATTTCAAACAGAAATTGAAATAATGATAAAATTAACTCATCCAAATATATTAAAAATTTATGAAGTTTTCGAAGATGAAAGATATTTTTATTTAATAATAGAAAAATGTAACGGAGGAGAATTATTTGAGAAAATTCAAAAAAAAATAAGTGAAGGAAAATTATATTCAGAAAAAGATATAGCAAAAATATTTGAACAATTTATAAGTGCAATAGCATATTGTCACGCAAATGGAATATGTCATAGAGACTTAAAACCTGAAAATATATTATTTTTAAAAGAAGGAAGTGAAGAAAATAATCCTATAAAAGTAATAGATTTTGGAGTAGGAGGATTATTTAAAGATAGTAATTCAAAAATGAAACTTAGAGTTGGAAGTGCATATTATATGGCTCCTGAAGTAATTAAAGGGAAATATAATGAAAAATGTGATGTTTGGTCTGCTGGTGTTATTTTATATATTTTATTAACTGGAACTCCTCCTTTTATTGGAAATACTGATAATGAAATTTATTCTAATATTTTAAGTGGAAAATATCCTGTTGATAATTTAAAAAAAGTAAGTAAAAATGCTAAAGATTTAATCAGTAAAATGCTTTGTCCTGAAGATAAAAGATTATCTGCTTCTGATGTTCTTCAAGATAAATGGTTTAAAAAAATGGAAGAAAAAAGAAAAAAAAAAGAAAATGATGATTTAATTGAATTTGATTTTAATAAATTTTTAAAATCTGAAGAAACAAATAAACTAAAAAAATTAGCTTTGACTTTTATTGCTAGTAGAATTAATGATAATGATGTAGAAAATTTAAAGAATTTTTTTATTAAAATTGATGAAAATAAAGATGGAATAATAACTTTTCAAGAATTTAAAAAAGGAATTGAAAAAATGAATGTTGATTTAGATATGGAAGAAGTAAAAGAAATGTTTCATTCCTTTGATACAAATTTAGATGGAACAATAGATTATTTAGAATTTATTGCTGGTTCTTTATCTGAAAAAGAGTATTTAAAAGAAGAAAGATTATACGAAACTTTTTGTGCTCTTGATAAAGATCATTCTGGGAAACTTAGTATTGATGAAATTAGAAAAGTTTTCGAAGGTGATAATGATGAAAAAATTCAAAAAATGCTCAAATCTATTGATAAAAATGGAGATGGGCAAATTGATTATAATGAATTTTTAGATTTAATGGGATTTAAAAGGTAATTTAAATTATAAAAATTTGAGTTTATAAAAACTATTTATTTTAAGAAAAATTAAATTTAAATTATTTATTAAAAATACTCCCGCTTAGAATCATTTTATTTTTTATTGTAAAAAATATATTTAAATATATTTATTTATATCTGATATTGGATTATTAATACAATTACTTTTTAATATCTTTGTTTCTTAAACAAAAAATTTTTTTGTTATTGATTTTTTTAAAAAAAATTCAAAAAAAAAAAATAAAATGAAACCAAATTCAAAACAAAGTTTAAAAATTGAATTAATGCCGGATAATAAATGTTTAATAGAAATCACTTCAAAAGAAAATAATTTAATTCAACCATCAATTTTAATAAATCATAATAATAAATCTATAATCTCGTCAAGTAAAGATAATGAAAATAAATCTCAAAATGACCTTTCAAATTTAAATGATAGTGATATTTTAAGTATTTCAAAAACAGATTCTTCAATTTCAAATAATTCAAATAATGAGATTAAAAAACAAAAAGAAAATAATTCAAATATGTTAATTAGTTTTTCCAATATTTCAGATGCAAAAAAAACAAATATAAATTTCAATGGAGCTTCTTTATTAACAAATTCAATTATATTTAATAAATATGAAGAGATTAAAGAAGAATCTTTTACCCCATCGAATTTATGCAATTATTATCAAAAATCAAATAATAATACTCCTATTAATAATAATACAATTAATAATAATAATTATAATGAGAATAATGAGATTAATTTATGTAGAGTTAATCAAAAGAATTTAAGTTCAATTTTTAGTGAAACGAATAATTATTCAAAAGAAAAATTTAATGTTTCCAAAAAAAAAACTCCAATTAAATATACTAAAAGTCAATTATCTAATAATGATGAAAATAATGAAATTGTTGAACAAAAAAATTTAATTTCTTTATTTGAAAAATCAAATAATATAAATCTAAATAAAAACAATCAATTTCAAATTATTCATACAAATAACATTGAAATATTAAATGATACTTCATCCTCTAATTCAAATTATATGAATAGATGTTCATACTTTTCTTTTTTTGAGAATAATAGTAATAATAAACAATCAAATACAAATAATTTGATTAATATATTCTCAACAAAAAAATGTAATAATGAAAAAAATATTTTTGATAAATCAAATGATATTAGTCCTAAATTTAATTATTCAATAGAAACAATTGAGCAAAATATAGAAAAAATAAATGATATTACTCAACAAACAAATATAAATAATATTCCAAAAAATAATCAAAATCCAGAAAAAATTCATAAGAAAGAATATTCATATTCAGATAAAAATAGTCAAAATTCATTAACCAAAAATTCAAAAAATCTATCCAATTATAATTTAACGAATAGACAAAATAATGGTATAGAACCAAATAATACAATAAATAAAATTATTAATGAAAATGAATTACAATTTAATGCTATTTTAAATAAGAAAAATATATTTAAAAAAGTAGATTTAAAAAATCAAATTCATAATATTAAAAAGTATCATTCTTCAAATAAAAATAAAAGTAAATCAAAAGAGAAAAAAATAAAAGAAAAGAATGATATTTCACAATTAAAAACAATGAGAGAAAAAATAGAAAATATAATATCAAAAAATATATCTCTATTAGCAAAGAAACCATTTCAAATAAATAATAGAAAATCACCTTCTCCATCATTAAAATCACAAAGACCAAAATCAGCAAATAAAACAATAAATTTTATAAATAATATAAAACCATTATCATTTATATCAAACAATATTCAAAATATAGAATTAAAAGATATAATGAAAGCAAAAATAAAATATTCTCGTTCTCCGAATATAATGAATAATAATTTAAAAAATAAAAATTTAAGAAGGCAAAAATCTTTAAATAAAAATAAGAAAGTTATTGAAATTTCTCCTTCTATATCACATAATAATAGTTCTTCTTTTTGTGAAACAAATTCTAATTTAAAAACTATTACTAATATAAATAATGTTTCAAATTCTCGTAAACCTAATCAATCTCCTTCTGGAGAAATATTAATTAAAAAAAATTTGAAAGTCATTCAAAATTTTTCTAAATATAAAAAAAGAAGTGTTATAAATCAAATAGAATATAACAATATTAAAAATAACGACAATTATATAGATAGTAAAAATAAAGCAATTTCTTCTAATAAAGATAATAAAATTATAAGAGAAGAAAATGTATAATTTTAAATTTCATACAATACATTATTCATTATTTATAAATTTTTAAATTTTTTTTTTATTTTAAATTAACATTATTTAATTATATTTTTGATTTTTAATATGTATAATTTTTATTTTTATATACAACTAAAAAGTCATCAAATGACTTAACAAAAAACTCATTATTTATTAAATAAATTATAGAATTTAATTAATAGTAAACCCTGAATTTTTATAAAACAAGGAAATAAGAGTTTAACAAACTAATATTTCCATAACTGTTTAAAAGTTTTATTATACTCTATATACTCTTCTTCTTTGACAAACATATTATAATTAATTAATTCCATAAAAGAAACTTCCATTAATAATAATTCGTTTACACTTACACCACAAACTTTTGCATAATCTGAATTTTTATAATTTTCATCTTCAAAAAATTTTTGAGTTTCCATAAAACATATAAAAATAACTTTATGAACATTTCTTTCTGTTAAAATAAAATTATTAGCTAAAATTTTATCTAACATCATCATAGATAAAACTAATAAAGTATTATCTATTTTTAAATAATTAACTATTCTCTCTATAAACTCATCTATTTCCATTTTTGAAATAGAAATATTTTCATCGTTTTCAGAATCATTATCAGAACTTTCTGAATCTGTTTCTGAAAATTGTTTTTGATTTATATCAAAAACTGAATTTTCGTTTTTGGAATTTAATGATGAAGTGATACTAAGAATATTTTTAATAATTGCTATTGATGTATCGATTGAATCTTTTATATCAATTTCAACATTTTTTTGGAAATTTAATTTGCAAAATGAATGAGTCTTATCATTTTTTACATCGGATGCAATGCTCATTCTATTTAATAATTAAAAATATATTTAATTTGTTTTATATAAGAATAATTATATTATCTATTTAAATTTTTTATATTGAGATTTTAATATAGGGTTATAATATAAAATAATTTTTTATTTTTTTATCTTTCTTAAATCTTGGTTATTTTACTTATTTTATTTATTAAAATAAATAATAATTATACATCAAATATTAAAAACTTTAACAAAATAGACAATATGAAAATAACAACTTCTTCAAAAAATCCTTTATTTAAAATGTCTTTAACTAATTTTAATTCATCATTTTTTGATAATAATTTCTCAACATATCGAAGTTATACTAATAATTCAAATATAAAAATAAAAAATATTCCACATTTATTTTTAACAAGAGAAGTTCAAGAAACGAATTATACAAATAATCCTTCTTCAAGATTATCAACAATAAGAGATAAGGAAAAAAGCGAAAAATTACCTAAAATAACTAAAAGAAAAATTAAAAAAAATCAAATGGATAAAGAATCTCAAAATATTATTGAATATTTACATAGTCATTATTATAACAATGAAAAAATGAAGGAAATGGAGAAATATAAGGAAGACGAAAATTATTATGGAGATAAAGTAAATAAAGAATTAAATCGTAGAAAGAAAAAATATAAGGGAATTCATCAAGATATTCATCAAATAAAAAAGTCTTCAGAATTAATTAGTGTTATATTTAATTATGTTTCTCCTGTTTTTGAAAAAGAAAAATTTAAAAAATTACTTGATGAATATAAAAAAAAAATTCAAAATAAACATAATAAAAACTATTTAACCATAGATTATTCAAATACCACTTCTAAAATTTATGTACCAAGTTTATATCGAATAAAATATAATCAAAAATATTAATAACCTTAAAATATTTATTTTTAATTAATTTTTTTTACTTTTTTTCCTTTAATACAATATAAAATAATATTACTTAAAATATTTTTATGATTATCTTTTTAAAAACTTTTAAAATGTCTTAATTTTAAAAAATTCTTTGTTTGAATCAATTTAAATTATTTTTTTTGATTATTATAGACTGAAAAACATATTAATTATTTTATATTTATTTTTATATATTAATAACAAAGAAGAACTTTTATATGATATTTCAAGGTCTTCCATGTATGAGGAGATTTCAGTATATGAAAGTCAGCTAAATACAGTCATGATAAAGCATCAATAACAGGAATAGATATTTTCAAAGATAAAAAATAAGAAGACTCTCTTCCTACTTATTGTAATAATGAATTTGCTAGATCTACTAGACAAGATTTAAAAATGTCCTAATGATATTGAAAATGATATAAATTAATTGAAAGAATTAAAGCTAGTTTGGAAGAAGTTAAAAAATTAACTAAAATTGTCATGGTAACTATGAAATTTGAGAAAGATATAGAAATGAGTAAAAAAGAAATAAGTCAGATTTTACTTTTTAAAGGAATATTCAAAATTAACTTTGTTTTTTAAGATTTTTTGAGTGCTTTCTTTCTTTTTTTGACATGATTTTAGGGTTTTTCTTTTTTGAGGTGTTTTAGGAAAGAGTTTTATTTTGGAAATTTTATTTTTATTTTTTTAATCTATCCAATCAGATTTTTTATAATAAAATAATTGTTTTTAATTTAGATATTTAATAATAATTTTTATAAACAATAAATAAATATGATTTAATTAAAAACGATTGTAAAATTAATAAATTATTTTAAATTTTTAATATTAAAATAAAAAAATATTTTTTATGTTGCGCCAAGAGAATGAAGTGATACAATTTGATTCAAATCAAGTTGATAATGAAATAAAGAAAAATAATGAATATAAATTAAATTCTGCAGAAGTTAATATTTCAATAAAATACAATCAGAAAGATGAAAAAGACAACAAATATTTTTCATCAATAGAAATAAAAAATTCATGTAAATATATTGGAATTCTTTCAGAAAATTTTTCAAAAGAAAAATTAGGAATTAACTATTATGCAAATAATGATATTTATATTGGAGAATGGAAAAATAATTTAAAAGAAGGAAATGGATTATATATTTATAATAATTTAAATAATCAAAAAGAATTATTTATTGGAAAATGGAATAAAGGATTGAAATTAGGAAAAGGTATTTATTACTTTTCAAATGATAATTTATCTAATTATATTATATTTTTTGGTAATATAAATAATGAAAATTTTGAACAAGGATTTATGATTGAAAATAATGGTATTAAAAAATTATATAAAGGAAAATTTAAAGATTTAAAAAAAGAAGATGATAATGGAATATTATTAGAAGGAAATGATAAAGCATTTTTTGGTAAATTTAAAAATGATGAAATTATTGAAGGAAATACTGTTGTTTATAAAATTGAAAATGGAAAAGTAAATATTACTAATCTATTTAATTTTAAAGTTATTGATGATAAAAGTAATAATTATAATTTTGAAATTATTGAAGATTTAAATTATGGGAATTATACTCAAATTATATATGATTTAATACAAAAAAAATATTTTGATAATATTGAAAATTATTTTTTACAATTAAAGGAATTTATAAAGGAAAATGAAGATAATAAAATTTTTGAAAAAAATATAAACGACAATAATATATTAAATTTATTAAAAAATTATGAGGAGATAATATAACTTTTATATTGAAGGAAAAAAGTAAAAATAATAAATATTTTATTTAAGATAAAGTTTTTTATAAAAAAAATTAATATATATTTAAACTCCTTTAAAAAAAAAATTTTTTTAAACTCATAACTCTAATTTAAAGTTTTAATTATACAAACATTTATCCATTAAATATTAGAAATTTTATTAATTTTATTAATTTCATTAATTGCATATTCAAAATGAAGCATTCTATGAATTCCATGAATATAATAAAAATAATTTGTTTTATCATTATTCCATGATGTATAATTAAAGTAAATAATACAATATAAAAACCAAAATAAATTTATAATACAATGAAGCCTAAGATAATATTCTTTAGTTTGAATTTCTTCTAAAAATGATTTACACTCTTCAATATTACCTAAAAATTTATAACAATTTATAAATTCTTTAATATATAATTTATAATAATTATAATATTTTTCAAAATCAATTTTTTCTTTTGTAAATTTATATTCTTTTTCATAAATATAACAAGATTCATTCATATAATTTGCAAAATCATTTCCAATTAGATTTAAACAAGCATATTCATGGTCTAATAAAAATAATTTTTTATCATTTTCCCTTATTAGTAAATTTAATCTATGAATGTCATTATGACAAAGAGTCATATAACCTTTTTTAGGGAAAATATCAGTAAAAATTTTCCTATAATTGTTCATATAATAATCAAATTTTTCAAACTCTTTATAAATTTCTTCATTACTTTCTTTATTAATATTATTTTTAAATTCTTGAGAAAAAAGTTTAAAACTTTCTTTCGCTTTATTATACATTTCATTATAACATTTATTAAACATATTATAATTTATTCTATTTTTTTCTTTGTGTTCTTTATCATCATTATTATATATAGGATTATAAATTATTTCATTATTAATAATTTCATATTTATATACATCAGCAATTAAAGAATAATTATTTAAAATTTCAATAATTTGATTTAATATATTATTATCAAATTCATCAATTTTTTTTATAGGAGATGTATTAGATAAATATTCTTCAATTCTATAATTTCCTTTTGGGTCAATATCATAAATTTTTGGACCAATTCCTTTTTGAGATAATTTATCTATTATCATAGTTTCCAATTCACGGGAAACAACATCAGAAATTTCACCAAATTTTCTGTATAAAATTTGTTCTATAATTTCTTTTGTTGTTTTATTTGTGATTGTTACTATGAAATTTTGATTGCTTAATCCACCTATGTCCTTTATTGTTATTTCTAAATCTTTTTCTTCTAATTTTCTATTCTTTATTATAAATGATTCAACATTTTTTTTAATTTTGTTTTCCATATAAAAATATATATTTTTAATTCACTTATATGAAATTATTCAAATAAAAAATTATATTTTTTCAAAAAAATAATAATTAAATTAACAACAGTTTTTACAATTACTTTTAAAAAAATGATTTTTTTCCTCCTTTATTAGCGAATAAACTAGTTTTTTGTATGAATTTAGATTTACATAATAATAAAAAATCCTTTTAAAATATTTGTAATTATCCTAATTACATTAATACAAATATAACTGATAATAAATAAATTTTTATTCATGTATGTTTGTATATATTTAATTTAATAGATGAATTATGAATTAAATCATTTTAACAATTATTTATAAATAATTAACAAAAGAACGAATAATTCAGAAATTTTATATTATAGTATAAATTGTTTCTAAAAATATATATTAAATGAAAATAAATTAAAAATAAGATTCTTATATAGAAGTTTTATTCTTTTGAAGATTACATTACTTTATATGAGTGCTATGAATTGGATAAATCTTTATCATATTTTTCTATAAAATTAGTGAAAAAATAAGATGAACATTATAAATATTTAGGAATAAAAT
>JAEEGK010007083.1_pt1 | contig 26789 bp, 13 predicted proteins | sample 8958771 | NCBI WGS metagenome assembly JAEEGK01 (sample SAMN16246547, study PRJNA631951) | gut metagenome | biome: gut microbiome; feature: rumen; material: SC-attached | host: Bos | place: Iran: Karaj | collected 2018-10 | reverse complement strand
GTTGGCCATAGCGGGGAGGAACCATTCAATCCACTGGCGGTTTCCACCGCCTCCCCCATTGCCCGTATAGACAGGCTCCAGGGTAATGACACCCTGCACTCGGCTGTCGAGAGCATTGTCGTACTGCAGCACAGGATCACTGCCGAGCATGCGGAAGACAGGAACGGGGATTTGTCCCTCGCTGGTCTGCGCAGGCATGTAAGCATTCACGCGGCTTGGGTAGTAGGCTTGGTTCCAGTAGCCTCCCCAAAGGGTATAGCCATCGGTGCCATACTGATCCTTGCAGTTGCAGGAAGCCGTGATGCCATACTTGTCGGAAAAATACTGCAGCGTGTGGGCATCGATGAACCAAGAACCCACAGACTCAGGATAACTGCCGAAAATCTCGTGGAAGCGGTTCATATAGGTATCCACCAGACGCTCGCGTTCTTCGGGTGTGTAACCTGTAGCAAAACCTACGTTGGCATGCCAGTCCCACGGGTATCTTCCGCGCCAAGTCATGCCTGCATCACGTACGTGCGGTTCAGTGATCTCCCACCATGCGCCCACTTCATGCCCTTTTTCTTTGGCTTCCCTCATCAGCTGCTGATAGGCAGAATCGACGAGCGCATCATACTGGAGCAGGAAGGTGCCACGGAAACCGTATTCGTTCAGTTGCGCCAACTCGTTGGCAGTGGTCTGGAAAAGATACTCGTTGGTGAAACGCTCGTCGCGCGGCTCCACCTGACGGATGAAGTTAACGAAGTTGATGATGCAGGGTTGCTCCGGTATCTCAGGTGCGGATTGGCAACTCGTGAAAGCCGTTGTCGTCAGAATCAGGGTTATGGCTGTCCGTACTGCTGTGTTGATGATTCTCTTCATGTCAGATTATTTGTTTTTTTATTGTGTCTGTTGTTTAATACGTTTCAAGGTAACTTTTCTATTCTCTTTTTTAGACTCCTTTGCAAAAGATATCGAATTGCCGTCCTTGCTCATGTCAAAGGCCTTGATGTCCTTCTTGCCTTGTTGCTGTGATTTTGTCTCCTTCGTCAGTGCAGGTGGTCTTTCTCTGTTCCGACCAACCTTTGCCCAATTGGCTCTTAATCATCTTCGGCATCTGTTGCGACTTTATTCTCCGAAGATTTTCTGCAGACGGGTTTGCAGCGCCTTGCCGCGAAGTGCGCGATCCGTAATCTTCCCCTGCGGGTCGATGAGGATGTTGTCGGGGATGGCGTCAATTTTATAGGCAGGTGCAGCGGCACAGCTCCATCCCTTCAGGTCGGAGAGTTGCATCCATGGCATCTTGAGTTGCTCGATGGCTCTTACCCATGGCTCCTTCTTCTGGTCAAAAGAAATGCCAATTACCTCGAAGCCTTTAGCATGGTATTTGTCGTAGGCCTCCAGCACGTTAGGCATTTCAGCTCGGCAGGGACCACACCACGAGGCCCAAAAGTCTACGAGTACCCATTTCCCTTCACCGACAAACTCACTGATCTTGTGCATCTTGCCGTCTGGGTCGGCCATTTCCAGATCGGTAAACTGTTGGCCGATAAAAGCTGTCTTGGGACTCTCCTTTGGTTGCAGCATTTGGGCTACTTCATCTCTTGCCTTCTTCAGATAAGGATGCTTGGCAAACACCACCTGTTCCTCGACCAGTTTGTCGTACTCCTCCACGCCATTGTCGAAGAAATACAATTCCGAGTAAGCCAGTGGAATCAGTGACTTGCGCTCCTCTTGGAAGATTCTGTTTGCAAAAGCTATCTGCCCATCTATTATCTTGTTGTACTCTCCCATGAGTTCCTCCTGGTGTGCCTTCATCTCTTCTTTGCTCATCTTGGAGGTTTTTGCCCTAAATGCCTTGGTGGGAATGTCCTGCTCGACATCGTACTTCACCAGGCGCTCGTTCATCGGAGACCCCTTCAGCGTGCTGTCGTTGAGGTTGACAGTCACAGGTGTACCATCGTTGAAGAAGAGTACCTGCCACTTCTTGTTCTCTGCCGTGATGGCCATAAAAGCATCCTTTTGGGCACTGCCTTTGAAAGAGAACTTGCCGTTGGCGACAATCATACTGTCGATGGCATGGTTTGTCAACCGGTCTATCAGATAGACCTTCTTACCATTGTCAGTGTATGTTCCACTGACGGAATACTTCTCCTGTTGTGCCATAGAAGGCATCGCGGCTGCTACGAAGGCTGCCAATAATAATACTTTCTGCATATTCAATTATCCATTTTTTTCTTTCATCTTTACCTTGTCATGTTTATTCCAATGGGATGTCGGAATGTTGTACAGCCAGGGGCATGTCCTTCTGCGAGAGGTAGAACACGTAGAGGATAGCCGGTTTTGTGCCGCGGTTTTCTCCGTGGTGAATGGTACCTACCATCTCCACGACAGCCTCACCCTCGTGGACAACTTTCTCCTCACCGTTTTGGCCGAAGAGCGTCAACTCGCCTTGCGCCAGCACTCCGTAGTTCATCACAGGATGATGGTGCCATCCCATTTTCTGACCAGCAGGGATTTCGTATTTCATGGCCACCAGTTCAGGTCGTCCCTGCGGATAGTCTGGCAGCTCCTTTCCATCCCAGCTTTGGCTGGTGCGTATTAGTTCAGTTGCTTCTATTTGCGGTAGCTCGGCCTCGTTGGCGTTGGTCTTCTTGCATGAGATCAGCATGCAGATGCCACAGCAGGTGAGGGCAGCAGCTGACATCCATATTCTCGTCACCTTTTTCATGTTCTCTTTCGACCTTTTTTTTCTCTTTTTGTAAACGTCTATCTTCTCGTCGGTGAAGTTCAGAGCGAATAGATTGATTTCGTTGACAGTCGCTTTCGGCTTCTCCTGCTATCAGGCCACGTGTTGAGATTGCAATCACAACGTGTTGTGTCATCGTTGACTACTCTTCGCTCCTTCTGGCTCAGTTCAGCCACGATGGTCTTGGGATTTTGATGAATCTGTTCATCTTGTCTTATTCCGGTTTAACTGTATTCTTTATCTTCCATCTATCGTTTCCTGTCTCGAAATCATTCATAATGAACGCAAAATTAAATATTTTTTTCGGAATGCACAACAATGAAGGACAAAGAATTCCAATTCTTTGATTATAGGGAAATGGCTTTTCCGATAGACCAACCTTCGTTGGCTCGAAAAACGAATGCATCTTAACCTGTAGGCAGAAGGGCGTCACAAGAAAAAAGGGCCACCCATTTGGGCAGCCCCTTTCTTTAGGACGGAACTAGTTCCGCTACTCCTCTCACTTAACCAACACTTTCTTGCCGTTGATGATGTAGAGTCCCTTGCGGGCTTTCTCAACACGACGACCGGTCAAGTCGTAGATGGCCGTGTTCTCACGGTTGTCGGCAGTGATTCCTTCTATAGCGGTGGGCACATTGCTGAACGTGCCGTTCTCCTGCATGTAGACGATGTACTGCTCGTTGGGAACGATGGTGGGATAAGCATCCGTACCTACATTCTGGTACCATGCCACACCCTGACCTTGCTTGTTGCCGTTCAGGCGGTAAGCCATCTCACCGCTTGCCAGCTGGCTGGCGGTTACCTTGGTTCCCTTGTTGTTGTCATAAATCTCATAGAAGCCATCCTTGTAGTAGGTGTTCACAATCGTGAAGTTAGACGAATTGCGGCTGAAGGTTGCACAGCTCTCTGGGTTGGTGATGATGTCACCGACAACCAGGCAGTTGGTCATTACATTCTGACCGCTATTGCCCGACCAGCCGCAGATACCGCCGCAGCAAGTGGTTTGGTCACCGTTGATGCTACCTGCGAACAAGGCATTGGTCACCCTGATGGTACCTGTGCCACCGGTCAGGCCGATGATACCGCCGTGTGTGCCGTCACCACTGACAGTGCTGTTGATTGCCACGTGGCTCTCGCAGTTCAAAATGCTGGCGTTGTCACTTGCTTCACCTACAATACCGCCGGCATACTTGTTGCTGGTATCGATGGTACCGCGTGTAACCAGATTCTTCACGACTGCGCTGCCCTTAATGCTCCTGAACAAAGCTGCACGCTCCTGATCGGTGTTCATGTTAACCGTAATGGTGTGGAAGCCACCGTCGTAGGTGCCACCGAAGTTGGTCAGACCCATATCGTAGATTACGCCATCAATGTCAGCCGTCTGCTTGGCGCTCAGGTTGTTGTCAATCTGGCGTACGAACTCTGCGAATACGGCGAACTCACTGATTGAACCAATCTGGTAGATGCCGTCGACTTTTGCGGGAACAAATTCAATGCCGTCGAAGAAGTTCAGGTTGCGAGCCTCCTCGGGAGTGGGAGCACCAGTCTCGAAGCCATAGCCGATATCGTCGATGATGCCGAAGATCTTCGTCATTTCACTCTGAGAGATGACGTTAGCTCTGGAGAGGTTGCTGGCAGCATCCAAGAAAGCATTGGAGTAGAGGAACATACGCTTGTAGTCCTGCTTGGTCTGCTGAATGCTCTGGAAGACAGCTGAGAAGCGTTTCACAACGTCATACATGGCTGCGTCGCTTTCGGCAGTGCCGTAGGCGTCGATGCAGGCCTGCAACTCATTCTTCTCCTGCTGGCTGAAACCAGCCTTGGCAATATAGTTGACTGTCTCACCATGGTAGTCAATGAGTGTCTCAGCGCGAGCCACCATACCGTTGAGCACATCGGTCAATGCTTCAGTGGCAGTCGGTTCACCCAGTTCACCCTGATAAACGAGCTTGGCTCCACCGAAGGGACACCAGTCGCGACTGGCACCCGTACCAGGCACATAAACACCCAGTTCAAGCGTACCGTCGGTTACGTTCACCAGGATGCGGTTCTGATAGCGTCCGCCCTTGAAGGCGATGCTGGCACCATCCACACTGTTGGGCACGTAGAAGATGTCACCCTCCAGTTCGAACTGGAGTTCGTTGTCATAAGGATGATTGTTGATGTTCACGATGTAGCAGTTCTCACCGGGCCGTGCCTCTGCAGCAGGCAGTGCATCCTCGCTGATACCCATGATGGGTACCCAGTTCTTGGAATCGCCTGAGTAGGCATAGAGGAAGGCGGCGTAGTTGAGGTTGAAGTCATCGTCGGCAGCACGGAACAACGAGCTCATCTGCAACTCATAGATACCGTTCTTAAGACCAGTGAGTTTCTGGTGGCGATCGAGCGTGCAGTCCCAAGCCTCACGTACAGCGGGTTCAAGGCTAGAGTAAGTGCCGGTTCCACCGTAGCCTTGCCATCCGTTGAAGCCATTGCTGAAGTCAGCGTTGGTAAGCAACAGGGTAATGTCGGTACCAGCCTTGTAACCATCACCGATGGCCTTGCCAAAGAGACTGTTCAGATAGGTGATCTCGCCGCGTACAGCTTCTGTACCCAGCTGGTAATTCTCGCGGATGTATTCTACAGAACCATTGGCAAACTGCTCGCCCGGCTCGATGAAGTCAGTGACATATGTCTTCAGCATCTCAGCAGCCTCGCCGGCCAGTTCGTTCTCAGCGAGGTAGACCTTGGCATCCTCAGCGCGCTTAAAGAGAGTGACATACGCATTCGCGTTATCCAATAGAATCTGCTTCTTCTGGTTGAAGTCTATGTAGGCATACCAGAACTTCTTGTAGTCCTTTATGGAAGTCAGTTCTTCGATGAAGGGCAGGTATGCGTCAACCGCCTCGGCATTTGCCTCCACGTTGGCTGCAAACTCATTTTCTGCAATGTCGAAGATTTCCTGGAACTCCTTGAGTGATCCTTCGTCATAGACACCCATGCACCTGCCGTTCTGCAGACGATAGACGATACCATAGTTATCACCACCGGTGGGCATAGGTATGCTGGGCTCGTAGATGTAGGTGTTCTGTCGCCATACTACCTTGTCGGGATCAATCTCGCCACCGTTCAGCTTATAGGTAAGCTCACCCGTACTGAATTGCTCAGCTGTCATCTGGGTGCAGTCACCGAAGGTTCCTGCTGGGAAGCCATTCAGATAGTAGCAGTTGGTCGTCGTGGCTTGTCCATCGCGGGCAAACGTGGCAACCTCTGAGCTGCGGGCCTCTACACTACCTGTCACGATACAGTTACGGATGATGGTCGTACCACGGTTGTTACCCTGGATACCACCGCAGGCATGCAGGTTGGCGTCATCGTTCTCACCCTGGATGAGTTTACCAGAGAATACGCAGTTCTCAACCAGAGTGTTCGTACCTTCGTTACGGCCGATGAAGCCACCACCTTCTACGTTACCATTATGACCATTATAGGTAGAGGTAATCTCTGTCTCAACTACACAGTTGCGGATGCGGGCGCTAATGGTAGAACCGGCAATACCGCCCATATAGGACTGCGAGTTAATCATCGTACCACGCATGATTACATCGTGTACCTCACCTTTCAGGGCAGCTACCAGACCGGCAGCACCGGGGAGGTTCCATGCTGTGGTAATCACATGACCTTGTCCATCGAATTCACCGCCGAAGGTGTTCAGACGGGTCCTTGAATACTTCTCGTCAGTAAGGTCGATGTCATCATACAAGCGCACCTTGGCCTCAATCATGTTCTTTTCGTTCACCAAGTCGCAGAATTGCTTGAACTGAATGGCAGATGCTACTGCATAGTAGCCATCCTCATCCATAGGCAACTCGGTCTCGCCCTCGGTAGCGCCGCAAACCACGCAAACGCCGTCCTCAAACTGGTGCTGGTCAATATTGTTGGGAGCTAAGTTGGAGTAGGTAGCCTCGCCATACTTCTGACCGTTACACTTCACCTGACCCTTAGCATACACGCGCTTGTGTCCGTTAGAAAGAATAGTGGGCACTTCGTCCGTACCAATGGTCTGATAGAAGTTGATTTCCTGTTGATTGTTGTTCAGCGCGAAGCAAACTTCACCACTGGCCAGCTGTTCCCTCGTTACCTCGAAGGCACCCTGTGTCATGTTGTTGATGTTGTCCTCACCGTTGCTGTCGCCCATTACCTCGCCCTGACGGCCTACATAGAATTGTTCAGGCACTCCTTCCTGGCGTACATAGTACGTATTGCGGATGGAGCAGCGGATGGGGTGCGTACCATAGCGGCAGATGACGTTCGAAGCCAGTTCGTTGGTCGCATCTATTTCGAAGGTTCCCACTTCGACTTCACCAATCATCAGACAGTTCTCGATGACACTGCCTGGGTCGTCATACCAACCCACGAAGCCGCCGATACGGTCGTGAGCCTTAATCTTACCGGCATAGATGCAATTGAGCAGCTTGGTGTCCGAGCCACCAACGTTACCGAGGATACCGCCCGAACCGATGTTGGTGTCGCGGGTGCTGGTCACGTTCACGTAGGAGATACAGTTCTCGATGCGAAGACCCTGGCGTGCATCGCCTACGATACCGCCGTTGTGCTCGCCGGTACTGTTGATCTCACCGTCTACAATCAGGTTCTTGAGGGTACCGCCGCAGTACTCGAACAGGCCGAGACCATTACCGCCCTCGCGCTTGATGGTGATCTTATGTCCCTGGCCGTCAAGCGTACCTTTGTAGGTGTTGTTGTTACTGTTACCAATGGACATGTTGTAACCCGTGAAATCAATGTCGGCAGTAAGAACGGCATTAATTTCCGTCTGTCCATTGTTAATCATGTCGGCAAACGCCTTGAAGTCGGCAGATGTCTTTATCTGATAGACACCGTCTTCCTGCGTAATTGCCCAGCTCGTCCCTGCCCATAGCAGGAAACCGAGCATCATTACTTTTTGTAAGGTTTTTCGCATAAAGGTTTGATTTTAGTTTATAATTAGGTTAATTGTTAGTTTTCTTTTCTCGTATGTCTTTTTCTCGTTGCTACTAAGGAAGGATGATGGACAGGAGGATTAGGGAAGGTTGAACTGCACCAGCATGTTGGCGAGATAGCGGACGGGCTTCCCATTCACGGTGGCAGGTTTGCAGGGTGGCAACTTCATGAGCGCACGGCCAGCCTCAGCCGTCATCTCAGTCTTGGCTTGTGCCATTGCCTCTTTTTGGGCCTGCTCCGTCATCGTCTTTGCCTGCGCTGAAGGAATGTCGTTGACCAAATGCATCAGACAACGGGGAGCAGAGATTGTGCCGTTCTTCTCCACGATAAATTGGAAGACGAGTCTGCCCTGTATCTGATAGCGTTTGGCAGTTGGTGGACAGGAAACCAGGTGCTTGACGGAATCTTCCCATTGTACACCTGTTTTTTTGTCAGCCATTGATGGCTTGACATCAACTTTCGTGAAGACATCCTTGGGAACTAATATCTCCCGTATGCCGTTGTCTTGGGCTGCTATATCTTGGATGCCCAAAGTGAGGACCGCGGCTATGATAGCCATAAAAGTATTGATACGCATAATACCTGTATTAGATTCATGAATTTGTGCAAATTTAAGAGTTATTCACAAAACATGCAAAGCAAATGGAATTCGCCCCCCTGTTTTTCATATTTTTTAACATTGGATTGGAACGCTGGGAAGAAGCAGTTGTTTCCATAGAGAAAAAGAGATGCCTTGTGGAATATATTACGCATCTTGTATCTTCCAATCACCTTTTTTTTGTAACTTTGCAACAGAAAATGAATGCACAGATATGAAAAAAGACATGAAAAAGACCGTTCTCTTGATTGTTTCCATGCTGCTTATGACATTCGGCGTGAGCAGTCAGACGATAAGTGTCATCGACACAGCAATGACGACATACCCGTTTTCTGACCCTACGCCGACACCTGAGATTGGGAAAATCTATCCTTATTGGAGTTTTCAGCAATACGCCACGAAACCTGAGCCACGCTCATGGAAGATGGTTGTGTTGGAGAACGATTGGCTGCACGTAGAGATTTGTCCGGAGATAGGAGGCAAAATATGGTCGATTCGTGACAGGGCAACAGGCCGCGAGCTACTCTACCGAAACGACGTTGTGAAGTTTCGTGAGATAGCTTTGAGAGGCCCCTGGACGAGTGGTGGAATAGAGTTCAATTTCGGAGTGATTGGTCATGCGCCTTCCTGCTCCTGCCCCGTGGACTGGCGTACGGAAAAGAAAGCCGACGGAACGGTGAGTTGCTTCATCGGTGTGAACGAGATGACCTGTCGGAGCAGGTGGACGACGGAGATCAGTTTGCCAAAAGATGCGGCCTACGTGCGTACGTCTTTTGTATGGTATAACCAGAGTCGCGAGTACCAGCCCTATTACACCTGGACGAACGCCGCCTTTCCTGCCGCCGAGGATCTCGTCTTGGTCTATCCAGGAACAGCCTATCTGGGGCATGACGGCCAGCGGTTTGACTATCCTGTTGACGGGACGGGACACGACCTTCGTCTCTACAAAGACCAGGCTCACGAAGGTGCCTTGTCGCTTCACGTAGTGGGTTCCCACAAGCCTTTCTTCGGAGCTTACTATCGCGACAAGGATTGGGGGATGATGCATTATGCGTTGCGTGATGAGAAGTTGGGCCGTAAGTTCTTCTCCTGGGGACAAAGCGGTGACGGAGACATCTGGATAGACCTCCTGACGGACTGCGGCAAGCAATATGTGGAGATGCAGGGGGGCAGACTTTACAACCAGAACATGCAGAGCTCTTCTCAGGACACACCTTTCCGACAGACGCTGATGATGCCTTTCATGACAGAGGAGTGGTCCGAGTACTGGATACCTTACAACCGTATCGGAGAGCCTGACGAGGTGACGCTCGATGCTGTCGTCAGCGTACAAGGCAAGGATGACAAGACGAAAGTGAACGTCTATCCGCTCCATTCCCTAAAAGGCAGTCTTTCCATCATTGGCGAACAGGGAACGGTTTGCCTCACGAAGGAAGTCTCGCTCCAAACCGCCAAGCCCTGGACTGCCAAAGTGAAAGGAAGCCCCACGAAGATTCTGATCGACGGCCGTGTCCTTTGGCGCTCTGACGATGATGCCCTGAAAAGACCACTCACTCGCAACGCAGCCTTCCAGCCAAACCAGTTGCAGAGCTTCTGTTTGCTTGCCCGTGATTATCTGGGCATGAGGCTCTATGGGCAGGCAGAAGCAATGGCCGACAGCGCGCTTGCCATTGAGCCGGCTTCCGTCGAGGCTCTGAGCTTGAAAGCCTTCCTCCAGTATCATGCCTTGCACTTCGAGCAGGCTCTTGACTATGCTGATCGCGCACTCGCTGTCGACCAGTACAATGCCGAGGCTGGTTACGTGGGTGGCCTGGCTGCAGAGGCATTGGGCATGGACTACGACGCGATGGACCGCTTCGAGATAGCCACCATCAGCGGCAGCGGTCTTCGTTCCGCCTGCCATACTGAACTGGCACGTCTGCATTTCCGTCGTGGCGATAGGGAACTGGCGGCAGGATATGCCCGCAAGGCCCTGACGTATCAGGCCAATAACATGACAGCATTGAGGATTCTCTACAAAGCTACGGGAGAAGGGATGCCCCGGATAATGGCTTTGGACTGCTTGAGTCATTTCCCAGAGTTTGAGAAGTTGGTTAGTGGTGAAGAAGACGCAGGAATGCTGGCTGCCAACTTCCAAGAGGAACTGCCCTGGGAAGACTATCTGGAGACAGCCATCTTTTATCACAGCCTGAACTTGGACAAGGAAGCCGTGAAAGTACTGGAAGCTATACCAGAACCCAATGTTCTGACAGCCTTGTGGACTGCTTACCTGAAGCAGGATGCCTCGTCCATTGCCCAAGCTGAGGCAAAGAAAATCGATTTCACATTTCCTTTCCGTCCAGAATCCAGCTGTCCGCTTCGCTGGGCTGTAGAGAACGGAGGCCGCTGGCAGTCACATTATCTCCTGGCTCTCTTGTCTGACTTCCTGGGTGACACTTCATCGGCTGCCCGGTTGGTGGAGGGTGATGATGCCGACTATGCTCCTTACTACGCTTACCGTTACAGAAAGACTGCCAACGGGGCTGACATTCAAAAGGCCCACACCTTGAATCCAGGAGAGTGGAGATACGTGCGCGATGTGGCAGCCCGTTATACTCAAGACGGCAAAAACGACCAGGCGCTCTCCCTTCTGAAAGCATATTATGGGGCGCATCCATCGAATGCCCGCATTGGCGATAACCTCATCGATGCCTACATTGCCGCTGGAGAGTACGAGGCTGCCAACCAGTTGATGGACACCCTGACCATCCTGCCCTTCGAGGGAATGCGCAGCAGCCACGACAAGTATCGGCAGTTGAAGTTGAAGCTGGCTGCAGAGGCGGCCGACAAGGGAAAGTTCGACCAGGCAGAGCGCTACGTGGACGAAGCTCAGTTGTGGCCCAAGAATCTGGGTGTGGGAAAACCGCGTGAGTCAACCATCGACCACTCCACGGAGGACTGGCTAAAGAATGAAATCAAGAAACGCAGGGATGGAAAAGACCGTGCGATACTCCTCTCGCCCCAGATCGGAAACCAGCATACGAAGGACAAGAAACTTTTCTGAATCACCGTTTCCTCATTGGTGTTGAGGTTCACCTTCATGGGGTAAAAAGACACAACGTGTTGTCTTTGCCTTTTCAACGTGTTGTGTCGGCCTTTTCAACGTGTTGTCTTCTGTGATGCTGGACAAGGGGAGGGGACTCTTGTTTTTATGATTAATGCGCACCGTAGACTTCGATGTCGCCGATGCGGACGTAACCATCAGTACCTCCGTTGGTGACATTCACTCGCACGTATCGTGCCTCGATGGGATTGATGGTGGCTTCAGTTACCGGTGAAGTGTTGTTGGCATAGGTGCCAGCGGTGGTCCATGTCTCGCCATCGAGACTTGTCTCAACTATGAAATCGCGGCTGTTGAGCTCAGGATCCAAACCGGCAGCCTCGGCATGACGCACCACGTAGCGGCTAATCTGGTAGGATTCCTTGAAGTCCAACTGTACCCAACCAGTTCCGTCTGCAGTTTGGGAAATCCATATATACCCTTCTGAGGGCGATCCGTCAGCAGCGAATTTGACATTTGTCTTGGCAGGAGACGACGTGATTTCCATATCCTGCAGCAGGGTGATGTTGAAGGGCAAGTGATGCGCCTCGTTATAGTAGCTGAACCAATGGTCGGCACGGACGATGTTAACATTGCCTGGCGAGAGCGCGTTGAGTTTTTCCTTCAGGGCGATGAGCTTGTCGGGACCAGCATCCCATACCGTAGCCTGGCCTGTGACGAACATCGGCTCAGCACCCTTGAAGTTCTTGATGTCGCGATTGAAGAAATTGGTGATGACATCTACACCATTGGCATAGCAGGGGTATTGGGGGATGATGGGCAGCCAATTCGATTGTACTTTGGCGGTCAGCCGACCGTTCTGGCGTTCCCAGTCGTTGATAGTGAGCCCGTAAAGATAAGGGCAGTTTTCGGCATAAGCATTTCGCTGTATGGGACTGACGTCGTCCCAAATGGTAATCACGCGCAAGCCGGCCTTCTCGAGGTAACGCTGGGTAAGTTGGGTGTAGGGAGTAATCAGCTTGCTGGAATTCGCGCTGGCATAATAACGTGTGTTGTGGGCATCGTACGGCATAGCATATCCCAGACCTGAAGGGCCGCTGACGAAGCAGTCATTGGCCGAAGCCTTGCGGTAATAGTAATTCAGCATCATGGGCGAGAAGTCAGCCAGGGCGGGGCTGATCGTCCAGTTCATGGCCATCTTGCCTCGACCGCTTTGCTCGAAAATCTTGGCCATCGCATGCTGGCAGTACTGGATGTTGTCGCCGTCGCTGATGTAGACGGCAGCATATATCTTGTTCTCCAGCTTGGGACGCTTGGGCACGGGGGGAATCTTGATGGGCTTGTTGACAGCCGTGTAGACAGTAGTGTTCTCGAAAAAGTCGGCAGGCACGGACGACAAGCCAAACTTGGTGGCTTCTCCCACGCCGGATCGTTCCTCAGGATACCATCCCAGGACAATATCACGACCTGGTGTCATATCTTTCAACATCTTGTCGAGCAACGAGCGTTCGTTTGCGATGCGAGGGTCGAGCCATACACATGCCGAACCACAGGCGGCACCGATGTCATGCACATAGGGTATGGTGGGACGTTCGCTGATGAGCAGGCGGTGGTTGCAGCGGTTCCAGTAGTTGTTGTAAAGATAGGTGTAGACACCCAACGCATTGGTCATCGTGAGCGAAGTGAGGTCCTCTACAACAGGGAAATCCATACCGTTTGCCACGAGTTTGGCTCTAATCTCGGCAGTCACGGGGAGCAGACGGTCCAGGCCAGCGATGGTGACGGCGAGGTTGGAGTAGTGGTTGCATCGATCGTTGCTGTAGAGCACCAAGCCATTTATTTCTTCCTTGTACATCTTCACCAGAGCATAAGGAGAAGAGGGGGCGACGGGAGTGATCCTGAGACTGTGTGCCGTGGGCCAGGTAGTTTGTGGCTCCTCGTTGTGGTTGTAGAGGAGGATGCGTGGACGAGTGCGATTGACGATACCCTGCAGCGTGCAGAACATGACGCGCTCTGCCTCGCTGAGCTTGGCAGTATTCATATCCAGCGATCTGACAGGAGTTGCTGGTGGGAGGAAGAAGGGCAGCAAGCGGTCTTCAGGCCAGCAGAGTTCGTTGGCTTCGAGGATGCGGTTGCCGGCACTGTTGAGGTTGAACAGCGTGTCGGCAAATGTTATCTTTTCCACCTCGTTCACATCGGTGCGGACGACAGCGCCATTGGTCATCTTCATGATCATCGTGGTGGGTTGCTGGGCAATGGTTTGTACAGCTCCCAGGAGGGCAATAGCCAATAGGAATATTTTTCTCATCTTGTAAGAGTCTGATGTTAGGAGGAAGGGGAATTAAAACTTTATCTTGATTGTGAACGTACCTACTTTCACGATGAAGATGCCAGAGCCCAGCGTCGTACGGCTCAATCGCAGTTCACTACCCAGGAAAGGAGGAGTCGGTAGAGTACGCCCATCGAGGGAGTATACACGAGGCGTGACACCCTTGGGGATGCCACGAAGCAATGCCCCGTCCTCCTGCAATACAAAGTCGAAATCTTTCAACTCGTTGATGGCCATGTCATCGGATGCTTTGCGGAACAGGATTTCCGCGATGTCTGTAATCTCAAACTCCACGGCATCTACAGAACTCGACTTCACGATCATTTTACCATTGGAGACCGTCACAACAGGATTTGTCTCGAAGAGCACAGTTGCGCTCTCGCCACCCAATGTTTTCACCTGAAATCCCTGGCCACCCTCATCCACTGTAAGAAAACTGATTTGATTCAGATCAGCCACGCGGGTTTGGGTACTTGTCCCGTCCGTCTTCTGGATATTCATTACCTTCTCCTGTGCCCGACACGACAGGGCGCCGAAGAAAAGAATCGCTACAAAAAGAATCTTTCTCATTACCTAAAAATACCTAATACTCATCAATTCCACAACACCATAATGTTTTTTTTTAGAGTTGTTGAACTAAGAAAAGTTGCCCAGGACTCTAGCGTGTCAGAGTTACCACTTGTCTTAGTGTTGCGTTTAAAAACAAGCAAAACATCCGAACTACATGGCAAAACTACAAATAAAATCTGAGAAACTCACACCTTTTGGTGGAATATCTGCACCATCTTCCCTCATAATAATGAATATTGTATGAAAAAAGGAGGAATTGTTTGCTATTGCAATGCTTTTGCAATATCTTTGCACCATCGTTTTGTAGAACATGATGTTTAACATTGAAAATTCTAAAGAAAAATGAAAAAAATTCTTATGATGGCTGTGGCACTTATGATGGCCGTAGCAGTGAATGCCCAGAGTGAGCAGGGCAAGATGGCACTAGGTGGCAACTTTAATGTCGGCCTGGACCACGGGTACAACAATGTTGGTCTTGGTGCCAAGTATTCTTACAACTTCATCGACCATCTGCGTGGTGAGGCATCCTTCGACTATTTCTTCCCCAAAGAGCATATCAGTCAGTGGGGACTCAATGTAAACCTGCACTATGTGTTCGACATCAATGAGAAGCATGGTATCTATCCCTTGGCAGGTTTCGCTTACCTCCACCAGCATACAAGCTTTAGTATTATGGGCGTTGATGTTACAGCCAACACTGGTCACGCTGGGTTTAACCTCGGTGGCGGTTATGAGTATCGCTTCTCTGAGCACTTCAAGGCAGGCTTTGAGGGTAAACTCCAGTGCCTTTTCCATGATGGGGATGGTGGCTGCCGTGGTGTGCTCTCCTTCGGTGCTGCCTATATCTTCTAAAAGAATATATCTTCATACAAGAAAGGGGCTGTGTCATCGTGAACCCACATGTGACACAGCCCCTGATGTATATGTGAACGGGAGTGGGGAGGAGTATTTCACTGCCTCAACGAATCATTTTGCGCCCTTTGTGAATATAGATGCCCTTTGTACTGGGCTCGCCTGAGAGACGGCGGCCATGGAAATCGTACCATGCGTCATCAAATGGGAACGCATCAATTTCCAGATCATGAATGGGTTGGATTCCTGTTGCAGGGCTTTTGTCCAACCATTTGAAGTATGCTCCGTAAGAGCCGGTTGTAGTAAGGTACAGGAAGAACTGAGTGCCCACTGTCGAGTGGTCTGAGGAGCTGATGCTGCTGTCGATGCGGTAGAGCTCACCCTCACCGTCGGGATGTGCATCGCGGAAGGAAAGGTAGTTACCGTAAGGCACTACCATGTCGCCTTTGGAATGGACAAACTGTATGCGGTGCTGTGGTTCCCAGCCTTCGCAAACACTGTTGTCCAGCATTGCGCGATGAATGTCCTGCCAAACGTTGCCTTTTTCTGTCGGTATGGTACCGAATTTGTCAGCATCGGTAATGTATGCGTAGAAGTCTGGCGTGAAGAGCCTGTCGAGTTTTGCCCAAACGGTGTTCTTCTTGGGTGAATAGAACAGTTCTGCCATCTGCTCTGGCGAGTAGTGACGCCCCTGTGCGTCGAGTCCTTTCTGCAGTTGATCGTACCACAACCTGCTTATGTCTCCGGTGGAGTACTGTTTGCTGGCCAGCCAGTCCATGATGCCAGTATCGAGGAACTGCTGTGAGAGATAATCCTCCAGCGTGTGAGTTTTCATGTCGGGGTGCGTATCCAGCATTCCCTTTATGATCATAGGCAGGACCATCGGCATTGTGCTCATCCCTTGTCGATGTTCAGTCTTAGTTCCATAACTTGTCCCGTTATCCTGCAGATAATAGCGAAGGGTGGCAATGAGGTCATAAGGACCATCGCCACAAATGCTACCACGGAAGTGTAGTTCGTCTGAAAGCCCGTTCTGCTCGATATGCCGATGTACGGCCAGAGCAACGGCTCCGCCCTGGGAGAAACCATAGCTGAACGTGCGCCAGTCGCTCTTGAAGGCTAAAGCACGATTGCTGTCGACAAGCTTCTGATAGAGTGTCATGCCATATTTCACACCGTCCATCACCTGCTGGGCAGTCAATTCCTGTGACAGATAGGGATGGCTGAGGTTGCGGCTCACGCCAAAGCCTTCGTAGTCGGGAGCGATGACCACGCAACGGGAAACGAAGTCGTAGTCAGGATTAAGTCCCAAGGCATGGTGACTCTTCGCGAGCATACCGAACAACATGCGGTCTGTGCTGTTGCTGTCCGATGAAGGACATTCCTGGTCGGCGGTGATTGTGTAGTGACTATAGATGTGGAGCGATTCGATGCTGTCGGTTGCAGCAGGCTTTGAGGGCATCCAAGCAATGAGCAGCGACGATAGAACCACGTCCTCGCCTGTCGCGCTCTTCGAAGGATAGTTGAATCGATAGAACAGTGCCTCGCCACTCTTATAGACCTCCTTGAGGTCATTCGACACTTCCGTTCCCTGTGCCTTTGCTGTGCAGCAACACAGGATGATGGTAATTGTCATGAAAAGCTTTTGAAGTAACTTTTGCATCTCCAGATTGATTGCTTAAATTCGTTGTATGCTACAAAATTAATTCTTTTGAAAGAATCGTGCAATATTTTGTGGAAAACTTTTTGATAAAACATTGGGAAGATGAGCGACATTTTCTCAATGTGAAGGATTCTTCTCGCTGATTACAAAGAAAAAACTTTCATTTTTCTTGTCTTCGTGCACTTTTTTTTTACTAACTTTGTGCCTGGAATACTAAATAAACCCAATTAAAAATAAAGAAAGGTTATGAAACACAGATTTACTCTTGCTCTGACGGCACTGTTGTGTATGTTCGGAGCCATTCGGGCCCAAGTGCCTTTCACCCAAGAGGATGGGTACTATTTGATCAACTCGGCCGAGGATCTCGTGCAGTTGTCTACCCTCTCGAATGACGTTACCACGCGCGACAATGTGTGGACCGCCAAGTTCAAGGTGACGCAGGACATTGACATGAGTAGCATCGAGAACTTCACTCCCATTGCTTATGCCAGCGGTAACGGCGCGTCCTTCAAGGGCGTCTTTGACGGACAGGGACACACGATCTCGAATCTGACGATCACTACCAGTGAAACGAACTCCAACCATGTGGGCTTCATTGGTCTGCTCTACACAGGTACTCTCTGTAACCTGTGCCTCAGGAACGTGACCATCAACAACAACAGTACGTCTCCCGTGGCTCGTGGTGCTCTGGTGGGCCGCGATGGATCTGGTACCATTGAGAACTGTTGTGTGGTGAACTTCACAATGAATGACCAGACCATCTCAGAGACAAGTACCTCGGCACCAGGCGCTGTGGTTGGCTACCTCTCGTCGAGCGAGACTTCCGTCTTCAGGAACAACTACGCTTTCCATGCCACCCGCTCGGTCAACGGCACTAATATGGCCTTGTTCTCCTTTGGCGGGAAAGGAAAGAACGCTGTCATGGTAACAAACAATTACGATGACACGAACGCTAACGCTGACGTTTTTGCCAGTGGTGAAGTATGCTATCTGCTCAATGGATCCCAAAGTGACAGTCCTGTGTGGTATCAGACCATAGGCGAGGATGCCTCACCTGTGCTTGATGCAACCCACAAGACGGTGTATGTCTCCAACGACATGACCTGTGACGGGAAACCCAAGGGTGATCTCACCTATGGCAATGCGGGTGTAGGCAAGCGTGACGACCATGCGTTTGTCGATGGCATTTGCAGCCTTTGCGGCAACGCTGACGAGACTTGGCTTCTCCCCGTTGATGGTGTTTATCCAATTGGCACACCTGAGCAGTTGAAATGGTATGCTGCTCTCGTGAATAGCGGAAACACTCAGGCAAAAGGTTGTCTGACAGCAGACATCAATATGGATGGCAAGTGCGACAACTTCTCACCGATTGGTACAGAAGGTCATCCCTTCAACGCCACCTTTGATGGACAGGGGCATCGCATCTCGAACCTCGTCGTTGAGCAGGAAACAAACTGTGCAGGTCTGTTTGGTTACATTCAGGCTCCCTGTACCATCCAAAACCTCACTCTCGATGAGACATGCTCTATTACAGGTGCTGCCTACTCAGGCCTGATCGGTGAGTCCGTGGCTGTAGCCGGTGAAATCTATATGACCAATTTGGGTAATGAGGGTATCGTCACTTGCTCAGGTGTGAATGCCGGTGGTATCATCGGTTGTTGCATGAGCAGTTCTGCCACCTTTATCATTACCAACTGCTATGTTACAGGAAATGTCACTGGCGGCAGTGAGAGCGGTCAGCTCTCAGGTTGGTTGGGATCGAATGCCACCGTCAGCAATTGCTGGGCTACAGCTACAGCACAAGGTGTTGATAGCGACGAACGATACTTTGCCCGTTATGGTGGGGCAACCTTCAAAAACTGCTACTCTGCATTTGGAAACCAGGTTCCTCTCATTGGAGAAGAACAATTGGCAAGTGGCGAATTGACATGGCTTCTGAACGGTCAGACGTTCCTTAACCCAGGTTGGTTCCAAACCATTGGTTCTGACCCCGTTCCTGTTCTTGATGCTACACATGGTGTTGTTTACAAGAGTGGCGGTAGCTATATCAATATAGAGAGTGGCGATTCCTTCTCCACCTTCCGCGCTAATGTAGTTGCAGAGGAAACATACTTCTGCGAGGAAACGATTGCCACCCAGTCGCTGATTGACGCATACAAGGCTGCAATCGACACGTGGAATGACATTGCCACATTCGATGAGTTCATGGTAGCCTATGGTGAAGCAAAACCTTTGCGCGATGCCGTCGTAACCTCTGCAAGCGAGTACCAGTCTTACATGCAAGCTTGTCAGGACGCACGCGAGCAGCTTAAGAGTGTGGAACAGGAGAACAATGCCCGCATCTTCCTCGAGGACTACCTCGATGCGGAAAGTGAGATTGAGCCTGGCGACTATCCTCATGGCAACAGCACCTACATTTTGAATACCCATACGTTGACGGGTGCTGAACTGCAAGCCGAGAAGGCCTATCTGGAGAAACTGATCCTGCGCGTTGTGCTCTCCAATCCTTCCGCTGGTTCTGAAATGACGTTCGTCATGAACAATCCTGACTTCACCGCTGCTTTCAACGGCTGGACCGTTGAGGGAACGGCTGAGATGTATCATGGTGGAGAACTCGATGTCATGCACACCGCCCGCGGTATGAATGGTCCCTTCATCATGAAGCAGACACTTCAAGATTTGCCCAACGGCATCTATGAACTGCGTTTGAATGCTTTCACACGTACAGCTGGTGACGTGTCAACGAAACTTTATACCGCTGATCTCTTCATGAACGATGTTGCCAACAATATTATGGCCATCGGCGAAGATGCTGTTTCTGAGGCAGACGCTCAGGATGGCGTGAACTGTCATATCACAGGCTCGAGCGTCGATGTTACTTATTACGACGAGATGAGCGATGTCAACGGTTATGTGCCTGGCTATCTCGTAGGTTGCTCTTATGCTTTCAAAGCCGACCGCTATTTGAATCGTGTGGCTGTCGAGGTTACCGACGGAACACTTACCCTAGGTGTGAACGACCATGCTTCAAGCTTAGGCAACTGGACAACCTTCGCCAATGCGCGCCTCTTCTATTTAGGTACCGCTGACGAGGCCAACGAGTCGCTGACTGCTGTGCTGGATGGTTTCGTGGCACGTGCCATCACCATCCGTGACTTCATTGCCGACTCTGGTACGGAATACGCCAAGCGTCCCAATGTGTCGAATGACCTGCGCGAACAGTTGGCTGCTGCTATTGAAGAGAGTTCATCAGCCGCTACGGGAGAGCAGAAGATGGCTCTCATCAAGCGTATGAGTGAGCTCTTTGCCAAAGTATACTCCTGTCGTATGGCTTATATTGACATGCTCAAGACAGCCGAGACCATCGTTGACCTCGCCGCCAAACTCAATCGTCGAGGATTGCTCAGCGAGGAAGAATACAATGCTGTTGTCTCTGCCACCAACGAAGTATGGGATGAGTATATCAACGGCAACGTTTCTGAGGAGCAGGCACGTGAGCGCATCAGGGCACTCGAGAAGGTTTACGGAGAGATGTCCCTACCCGTCGACGAGGCTGGTTTCTATCATCTGAGCGAACCTCGCCACTTGATTATCTTCTCAGCGCTTGTCAATGAGGGCGAGATTACAGCCAAGGCTGTGGTAGATGCAGACATCGACATGAGCGAGGCAGGTGACTTTACCCCAATTGGTTTTACCAGTGCCAACGGAAGTGCCTTCCAGGGTCTGTTCGACGGCCAGGGTCATACCATTTCAAATGTGACCATCAACGTTGATGGAGCGAATACCAATCACGTGGGCTTCGTAGGTCTGCTTTTTACCGGTACTATTCGTAACCTCTGCCTCAAGGATGTGACCATCAACAACAGCAGCTCGTCTCCTGTAGCCCGTGGTGCTTTGGTAGGTCGCGACGGATCAGGTACCATCGAGAACTGTTGCGTAGTGAACTTCACCTTCAATGACCAACCTGTTGTGGAGACATCGACTACGGCTGCCGGAGGTGTGGTTGGATACCTCTCATCGAGTGCTACAAGTGTCTTCCAGAACAACTATGCATATCATGCCATCCATACAATAGAAGGCACGAGTGCTCCTCTGCCTTCGTATGGCGGAAAGGGTTCTGCTGCTGTCAACGTAAGGAACAACTACGATGGAGTACGCACTACCGACGACCAGTTCGCCAGCGGCGAGATAACCTACTTGCTCAACGGTTCACAAAGTGATATGCCTGTGTGGTATCAGACGTTAGGTGAGGATCCCTATCCCATGCTGAACGCTACCAGCAAGGTTGTGTACAAGCTGGACGATGGCACCTATTCCAACAGCGATAATCCTGTTGAGCCAACTGCTCCTGAAGCAGACCTGCTCGATGTGGTATTCCATGAAGACGGAACAGCTGAGGACGTATCTCCCATGCACAGCACGGTTGAGCTCTGCGGTACGACCTCTTCCACCTATTACAACCAAACCTATAAGCGCTACACGGCTCGCTTCGAGAATCCTTGGGGCAAGACTTGTACGGGCTACTACAAAGTGGACTTCGAGAACAACGAGGCAATCCGCTCTGCTCTGGCTGACGGTCACACCCTGGAGATGCTGGTAATGGGTGACTACGAGGGTGCTATTGAAGACGTAGAGGCCAAGCCGTTCAGCGCGATGCAGGGTGGCGGTACAGGCTTCCTCATCTGCAAGACAAATGCTGATGGTCGTCAGAACGAGTTCACCTTCCTGCCCAATGTGACCACTACTGGCAACAGCACGTGGCGCTGGACGAATAGTGGTGTAGTGCCTCAGGCCAAAACCTATTATCACGTAATAGGTGTTTGGAACAAGGAGGAATCCAAGGCTTATATCTACGTGAATGGCGAGTTGCGCAACACGGTGGATGCTTCTGGAGACTTCAGATTTGCTAACGCAGGCTGCAACTGGTTCTGCATCGGAGGTGATGCTGATCCCAACGGTGGAGGTCAGGGTTGGACAGGCGACGTAGCAATCGCCCGCGCTTACGACAAGGCTCTCACTCCTGAGGAAGCTGTTGCTTTGTGGAACAAGCTGAATGACGAGACAGGCATTGGAGTAATCTCTGCAGACGCTCTGCCTTCAGCTCCCATCGGAATCTTCAGACTTGATGGTGTCCGTGTTGACAAGGCTCAGCATGGTGTCTACATCATCGATGGTAAGAAGAAACTGGTTAAGTGAGAATAGAAAACTGAGCAGAAATAAAGACAAGAGGCTGGCGAATCCGTCAGCCTCTTGTTGTTTTTATCAACTCTCGTTAGCGTCAACGATACCGTTACTGGAGAGAATTTATATGGAAGCCAATGCCTGGTCCAAGTCTGCTATGATATCATCGATATGCTCTACTCCAACGGAGAGACGGACGGTGGTTGGAGTGATGTGCTGATCAGCCAGCTCCTGAGGTGACATCTGAGAATGGGTAGTGGTATAAGGATGTATGACCAGAGACTTCACGTCGGCCACATTCGCCAGCAGGGAGAAAATCCTGAGGTGATCGATGAACTTCCAGGCATCTTCCTCTGTGCCGTTGATCTCGAAAGTGAAGATGGAACCCGCCCCGTTGGGGAAATAGCTCTTGTACAATCCGTGGTCAGGATGAGAGGGCAAAGCAGGATGGGAAACACTCTTCACCTTGGGATGTTTGCTCAGATAATCCACAACTTTCAAAGCATTCTCGACGTGACGCTCGATACGCAGGGGCAACGTCTCCAAGCCCTGCAGCAGAATCCATGCATTGAAGGGAGAGATAGCTGCACCTGTGTCACGAAGGATGACCGCACGGATACGGGTAACAAAGGCGGCAGGACCAGCCACATCGGCAAAGACGGCACCATGATAGGAGGGATCGGGCTTGCCCAAAGCGGGATACTTGTCGGCATTCGCTTTCCAGTCGAAACTGCCTCCATCCACGATGACACCACCCAAAGAACTACCATGACCGCCAATGAACTTGGTGGCAGAGTGGACCACGACATCAGCTCCATGCTCCAAGGGACGAATCACAAGAGGAGCAAACGTGTTGTCGACGATGAAGACAAGGTTGTGCTTGTGAGCCACAGCAGCGACTGCATCCAGATTCAAGACATCGGAGTTAGGGTTGCCGAAAGTCTCAGCATAGACTGCCTTCGTGTTGGGCTGGATAGCTGCCTCGAGAGCATCCAGATTGTTCACGTTGACAATCGTATTCGAGATGCCAAGACTTGTCAAGGTATGGGTAATCAGGTTGAAAGAACCTCCATAGAGATTGTCGGCTGCCACGATATGATCGCCCGATCGAACGATGTTCTGCAAGGCATAGGTGACCGCTGCCGCACCAGAGGCGACCGCCAAAGCTGCAACTCCACCCTCGAGAGCAGCCACGCGCTTCTCGAAGACATCTTGAGTGGAGTTGGTCAGACGACCATAGATGTTGCCTGGGTCACGCAGACCAAAACGATCGGCTGCATGCTGACAGTTGTGGAACACATACGAAGTGGTTTGATAAATGGGCACTGCGCGTGAATCGGTGGTGGGGTCGGCTTGTTCCTGCCCAACATGAAGTGCTAAAGTCTCCAGATGAAGTTTGTTGTTCGTTGCCATAATTCGAAATCCTTTTTAGTTTGTTGTCTTATTTATTTTCTTTAATCATTTGCACTGCAAAGGTACGACAATATAGCTGTAATTTCCAAACTTTTTACAAAACTTGGAAAATATTTCTATAAACAAAGAATCAAATGACAAAATATTCTTTCCTCTTTATAAAAAGAGAACTTCAAGAGTGAGATTATTCTTTTAGACCATCTACGGCCTTATTTGTCATGGAATAATCTGCAAAAGGTTTGCGTACGATATTCCAACCGAGAGCGGCCATCAAGATAGTCATAAGGGGACTCAGATAGCAGAAGAAACAATAGGGAGCGTATGCCAGCGTGGAGACTCCTAGCACAGAACTTTGCGTCATACCACACGTGTTCCAGGGGATGAGCACACTGGTCACGGTGGCACTGTCTTCGCAAGTACGGCTCAGCAAACGAGGCTCGTAACCATTCTTGCGATACGTGTCGCCAAACATTGTGCTGGTAAGAATGATGCTCAGATACTGATCAGCACAGACGATGTTGAGGAAAATGCCCGTGAAAGCCGTGCTTGCCACCATAGAGACAGTTCCTCGAACCAGACGGAGTAAAGCCAGCATGATACTGTCGATCATGCGTGTCACCGTCATAGCTGCGCCAAAGAAGGTTGCACACAGAATGAGCCAGATGGTGGAAAGCATGCCACTCATGCCTCGCGTTGCCACTAAATCATTGAGTTCTGGCACTCCCGTATCCAAGCTGGTGCTTCCATACACCTGAATGAGGGAACCCCGGAAACGCTGAGCGAACCCTGTCAGGTCGGTTCCTGCAATGTGATCGAGCAAATCGCCTTGCACGAAAACAGCCACCAAAGCACCCAACAGGGTAGCCAGAAACAGCACAACCATGCTGGGCAGACGGAAAGCAATCATGATGGCTGTCACCACAGGAACAATGAGCAGCCAGGGGGAGATGAAAAAGGTATTCTGCAACGCCTCCTGCACTACCAGAATGTGATCAGTCATAGCTGGCGTATGCGTAAGACCCTCGAAGCAGAAAATCAGCAGGGTGATGACAAAGGTAGGTATCGTCGTGATCATCATGTAGCGTATGTGGGTGAAAAGTGGCGTTCCTACAGTACTGCTCGCCAGAACAGTTGTGTCACTCAACGGTGAGATCTTGTCCCCAAAATACGCTCCGCTGATAATGGTGCCAGCAATCCACATCTCGCCAAATCCCAACGCCTGTCCTATTCCCAGCAGAGCAACGCCAATCGTAGCGACCGTCGTCCAGGAGGAACCTGTCATCACACTCACAATGGCGCAAATGATGCACGAGGAGACAAGAAACCACTGGGGACTCATTATCTCCATACCATAATATATCAAGGTGGGCACTACCCCACTCACCATCCATGCTCCTCCCAGCGCCCCTATCAGGAGCAGAATGATAATGGCTTGGGAGATTCCTGCCACTTTCTCCGATATCGCGTCCTCGAATTGCTTCCATACGATATGACGTGTCAACAATCCGATACTGACACAACATGCAGTCGCCACCATCAAGGCAATCTGACTGGCTCCTGCAAGTGTCTCGTCGCCAAAAACACTGACAACACAAGAAATGAGTGCCACTAAAATGATTAGTGGCACACATGATATCCAGAGAGGTGGAAGCTTCTTCAATGCTTGGGTTCGTTTAAGCCACCTTATTCAATTTCTTGATGATAGAGAAGATGAAGAGTGCGGCCAGCAGACAGATAGCCATGAGAGTTCCCCACACGATGTAGAGAGGCATATCCCACATGTGGCCAGGAATGGAGACGAGCTTGTTACCCAATGCAGTAGCAACAAACCATCCACCCATCATCATACCACGATACTTGGGAGGCGCCACTTTGGTAACGAAAGAAATACCAATGGGGCTCAAAAGCAGCTCAGCAAAGGTAAGGATAAGATATGTGCTCACCAGAAGGTTGGGAGTCACGTTGGCAACATGGTTGGGGTGGTCAGTTGCAGGCAGACCAAACGAGAAGGATGCCATCAGCAGATAAGCCAAAGCAGCCACCAACATACCCATGCCAATCTTCACTGGTGCCTTAGGTTCCTTACCCTTCTTTGCCAGCCATCCGAAGAGAGCGATGCTCACAGGAGTAAGCAGTACAACAAAACAAGGATTGAAATGCTGGAAGATGGGAGCTGACACGTTCACACTGCCTGACAGATGGGTGTACTGGTAAATGAGATGAGCTGCAGCAAAACCAATCAGGACAGAAGACCATAGCTTACCCTTCGAGGTCTTGCTCTGGAAGAAGCTGAACAAGGCATAGACAATCACAATGACTGCAACCAGATTCGTCACGTCGAAGAGCATGCTCTGCAATCCGCTTGAAGTAGTGGCAGTGAATTCGTCTGCAAACCACGTCAATGTAAGTCCGTTCTGATGAAATGCCATCCAGAAGAAGATAACGACAGCGAATACCAAGCAAAGGCAAATGATGCGCTCGCGCGTCTCTGCAGGAGACATCTCCTCAATGGTCTCATCGGCTTTCTTCTCCGTTTTCTTTACACTTAACACCTGACGGAAAGTAGACTTTCCCAAATAATAGATAAGGATGGAAACAATCACTGAGACACAAGCCACAGCAAAAGCGAAATGGTAAGAGTCAGCCTTCGAGTAACCCAAAGAGTTCTGAGCCCACTCCATAATCTTGATGGCAGCAGTGGGAGCAAAAAGGGCACCTACGTTGATAAGCATGTAGAAAAGAGAGAAACCAGCATCGCGCTTCTGAGCATACTGCGGATCGTTGTAGAGATCACCCACCATGACTTGCAGGTTCCCCTTGAAGAGGCCTGTACCGAAGCTGACAAGCAGAAGAGCACCAATCATTGCAGCCACAGCAAGCGTATCGCCTCCCAGAGGTATAGATAGCAGCAGATAGCCCAGGAACATGATGAAAATACCTGTCACCACCATCTTGCTGTAGCCCCAGCGGTCGGCTGCCATACCACCTATCAAAGGCAGGAAGTAGACCAAAGTTAAGAACCATGTGTAAATCTCAGAAGCTGTTCCTGCGGCAAAACCGAAGTTTTCTCCCAGAAACAGAGCGAAGACGGCCAGCATCGTGTAATAACCGAAACGCTCGCCCGTGTTGGCAAAAGCCAGGGCCCAAAGCCCTTTTGGTTGACCTTCAAACATATTTCAAATGATTTAAATTAAGTAATCTGCCACAAAGTTAATGAAAAAGAGCGAGAAAAGAACAAAAAGGAATCATTTTTCTCATTTTTGGTCATAAACTAGAGAGCACAAACAAAGGTTGCTATGCTCAGGGGAGGAAGCTGGAATATCAGTTTTCCTTTCTTCTTCTCGAAATCCGTAACAGGAGCCACGTTCTCTTCCTTCGAGGTACGATAACAAGTCACAGACTTCAACTTGGGAGTGAGCGCGAGATGTGCTTCTG
>JAEEGK010007081.1_pt1 | contig 26789 bp, 17 predicted proteins | sample 8958771 | NCBI WGS metagenome assembly JAEEGK01 (sample SAMN16246547, study PRJNA631951) | gut metagenome | biome: gut microbiome; feature: rumen; material: SC-attached | host: Bos | place: Iran: Karaj | collected 2018-10 | reverse complement strand
CTTTTTTGCGTTTTTATTTATTTTATTTTTCTTTTTGAAAATTAATATTTTTTAATTATGTCTTTTGCTTTAATTACTTTAGAAATTAATGATTATCAACCTAATAATTTTAACTTTGAAACATTTGCATTTGTTTTTAAATCAGAACAAAAAGACTTTGAAGAAACAATAAATGTAAAAATAACACATATATAATAATATATAATTAGTATTCTTCTCAAAATCAAATAATTCATAGAGTCTTATTAAAAAAATTAAGCACAAACATTAAATACAATATAAAAGTAACAAAAAACGGTTCTTTAATAGGAATTACTGAATTTATTATTCCAAGTAATATTCTTGCAAAAAAAGGAGATTCATTTGAAAAAATATGTTCAATAACAATGACAGATTCAACAAGGAAAATTTTATTTGGAAACACAAATTTATCAAATACAATAAAAATAAACATTCATTCAATAATTGAATACACTGAAAAAACATCAAATATTTTAAAACAAAGTCATTCTTTACCAAGAGAAGAAATGGGAATAAAAAATAATAATATTAATAATAATGCAAATCAAACAAATAATAAAACTAATAACGTAAATAACAATCAAATAAAAAAAAATACTATGATTCATAAAAAAGTAAATAATAGTTCTTCTTCAATAAGAGATAATAAAACTCCTCCAATGAGAAAAATACAAAAGAATACAAATTCTTCCGTTACAACTTCTAATTATAAATCACCTTCAAATAAAAAGAATAACGCAAGAACAGGAAGTGCAACAATAAGGAAAAATTCTTATGGAAATAATAATAATAATAATTTTAATAATTCAAGTAATAATTTCAATAATTCTAGTAATAAAATATTAACAAGAGATAATTTAAATGAAAAAGAAGAAAAAAAAAATGATTTCGAAGAACCTGAAAATGATCCTAAAGATAATAGTTTAATTGATCCTTTAATTTTAAAAGAAATTTCCGAAGTTGATAATAATTTTATTCAATTTATGAGTAATTTTATGGAAAAAAATCCTCTTGAGCAAATTAATCAATTTAATAATAATAATATTAATGAATGTATTATTCACACTAAAGAAATCATTGATCAATTATTTGAATATCAAAATAATTATTATAATAAATTTAAAGAGTCTGTTGCTTTAAATAATATTTTAATAGATGATTTTAATAAATATAATGAATTATATAGAATTATAATAAAAAAGCAAAATAAATTAAATGAATTAATTGATGGAAATCAAATTAAAAAAGAAATTGTTGTTAATATTAGAAGAGGAGAAAATAATCATATAAGACAAATATTACCTTTAAAACATAAGGAAATTTATTTATATAAAGATGTTTATAATGTTCCTTTTAATGAAAAAGATGTTGAAGAATATAATTTGAATAAAGAAATCATTGAAAAAAAAAATAAAATTGATAATAATGAAAAAGAAAGATTATTAGTTAAAGCTCTTAAAAATATTATTAAATCTTTAGGTAATTTAGATTCTGTTTTTAATAAAGATAATACAAGTGAAATTGAAAGAAAAAATTTAACTAATTTAATAAATAAATATCAATTAAATAATTTTGAAGAAAAAACAAATGATAATTTAATAAATAAATATTTAGAATATGTAGTTACTGATCAAGTTGATAAAGTTGATGAAAAAATAGATAATTATTTAAAAAGTTATTATAATAAAAAGAAATTACCTAAAATTCCTTTTAAAAAAATATCGCCTAATAATTATGAATATGGAACTATTAAAATTTTAATTAAAATTGAAGATGATAATATTAAAGTAAAATACATAGGAGGATATTATTATTTAGATAAATTTCTTGAATTAAATGCACCAATTGAAGATATTAAATTAAAGAAACAAAATCCATTATCTAAAAAAAAGAAATAAAATAATGATTTTTTTTCTTTAAATTCAAATTTTTTTTATAATTTAAATTTTAAAATTTATTAAATTTAAACAAATGAAATTTTTATTTTTATTTATATCCTTAATTTCAATAATTAAATCTGATTTATCAAAATATGAATTAACAGATTGGACATATGATAAATCAATAAAGGAATTAAAAGAAGATGAAAAATATTTAATTGTATTTCATGTTTTATCATGTACATTTTGCTTTTATACATTACAAACAATAGAAAATAAAGTAATACCAAAATATAAAAATAAAGAAAATATAAAATTTGGTTTTGTTAATTGTGATACTAATTTTTGGTTAACTTTAAGATATAATATAACTCATACTCCTTATATTTTTTTAATTGAAAATAATAAATTATATGAATTTAATGATAATCCTTCTTTTGAAACTTTAACTAAATTTATTGAAAGTGAAAAATATATTGAAGATGAAAAAAAAATTCCAGAAAGAATGAGTGTATATAATATAATTAAAACAGTTTTAAAAGGAATTATTAATGAAGCTACTTTGTATATTGAAGAATTTTTAGCTTCTAAAAATATAAATATTAAATGGAATAATTATTATACTGTTATCTTAATTGTTTTTTCTCTTTTTAGTCTTTTTTTTCTTGAGATGCTCGTTATTAAATTTTTAGGAATGTTATGTAAAAAAAAAAATGTTAATGAAAATAAGGAAATAAAAGAAGAAAAAAAGGAAGAAATAAAAGATATTAAAGAAAAAAAAGAATAATTACTTTAAAAATATATTATTTAAATAATTTTAATTTTTAATTAAATTTTAATTTTTTTTTTTTAAATGGAAAAAAATAATATAATGCAAAAGAAAATAAATAAATCAAAAATCCCAAATTCAACAACAAATAATAATAATAATATTAATAATAATAATAATAAAAATAATCAAAATAAAATAATTAAAAGACCAAATTCATTAAATCCAAAAAGGAAAAATTCATTAAAAGTAAAAACAAATGAAATAAATATTCCTCCATTAACAAATTACAATAATTCAACATTAAATCATTCAAACACTCCAAATGAAAACATAAACGAAAATACTAATAATCAAAATAAAAAAAACCAAGTTTCAATTTTAAAAGAACAAATAAATGATTTAATAAGTGTATATAATATAATAGAATATTTTAGTCAAGGAATAGATATAACATTTAATAATCAAAGAAATTATGCTGAAAATATTTTAAATGCAAAATATCTTCAAAATTTAAAATTAAAAGAATCAAATTATAAACTTTTTCAACAAATTAATAGTATGGAAAATATAAGTAATATAGATGATTATTTCCTTCAAAATTATGATAAAATAATTGAAGTATGTCCTAAAATAAATAATGTTATTGAAAACATGAATGATTTTTGTTCAAATATTAATTATTCTCTTGATAGATTATATTTACATGGTAATATTTCTTGTGATGAAAATCAATTAAAAAAAAATATTAATGAAACTATTAAAGATATTGATATAATGAATAATAAATTAAAAGATAAAAAAAATGTTCTTAATGAAATGAAAGTTAATTATTCTAATTTATATAGTAATATAATTAAAAATGATATTCTTTTTAAAGAAGTTGAAAATAAAGAAAAAGATTATAAAAATATTTTCCTTGGGAATAATATAGAATCAATAAATCAACAATTAAAAATAAAAAATAAAAATTTATTATCTTCAATATTAAATGATTAAAAAATTAAATAAATAATAAATTGATATATAAAAATATTTAAAATAATATTTAAAAACTATAAAAAAAGAAATGAAAAATTCTTCTTCTTCTCAATCTTCAATTTTAAACCAAAGTAATGTATCACTTCAAAGAGCAAAACAACAATTATCAGGATTAAAATCAGTATTAAATTCAAAACCAGTGTCACCAATTAGGAATATAATACCTTCATATAACTCAACAAATAATATTAAAAAGCCTAATACTTTAAAAAGTTTTTCAAATGATATTCAAATAGGTTTAATTTCAGAATTAAATAATGAAATTATTATTAATAATAGAAATATAACTGGAAATAATGTTAAATTATCTAATAAATTAAATAGTTTATTAGGACAAAGTTCTTATAGTCAAAATAATATTAATAAAAAAATAAATGAATTAAATTCTTATTGTAATTATTTAGAAGATCAATTAAGAGAAAATAACGATTCTAATACTGCAATTTTAAATTCTTATGAAGAGTTAAATATTAATGTTAAAGACACTATTAAAATAAATAATAGATACGAAAATGAAATTACAAATATAGATAATGATAATTTAGAAGTTCAAAAAGTAAATGATGAATTAAAAAGAAATTTAACTGAAATTAAAAAGAGATTTGAAAATGAAAGTAAAATATTAGTTGATTATTATAATCAATGTAAAAAAGATTATAATGAAGCAATTGAGAGATATTCTTTTTTAAAAGATTTAAATAAAAATTTAGAAAAATCTAAAAAAGATTATAATGAAATAATTAATAAAATGAAAGAAACAATAAAAATATTATCAATGAAAAAAAATAGTGAATCTTTAGATTTAAAAGAAATTGAAAGAAGATTAAACACAAGAGAAAAAGAAATAGAAAAAAGAGATAATAAATTAAAGGAATTAAAAGATATAAATGATAAATTAGTAAAAGAAGGAACAAATATTCAAGAAGAAATTAATGAAATTTTTGATGAATTATCATCTCATAATCAATTAGGAAATCAATTAAGTTCTATTAAAGATACTATTAATACTTATGATAATAAAATAGAACAATTAAAAAGTATTATTAGAAATAAAGATAAAGAAATTGAAGATATTAAAAGTAATTACAGTGAATTAAATAAGAAATTAAAAAAAAGAAAAATTTTAGATAATGAAATTCCTGATAGTAGGAATAATAAATTTAAAGAAAGAGAAAACGATAATTTTAATTATTATAATAATACTGATAATATTAATAATTTATATAATATTGAATCTAATAAGAAATTAAACAATGATTATGAAACAATAGATTTAAATAATAATATAGATAATACAAATAATAATTTAAATATATATGATGAAGAAATAAAAAAAATAAAAGAAAGCAATGAAAAAATAGATTTAAATGAAAGGAAAAATCATGCTCAAAGATTATTAGAAGAAAATAAGAAACTTCAACAAGAATATTTAAATTTAATAGGTCAAAATATAGATTTAAAAAATGAGGAAAATAATGAAAATGAATTTAATGAAGATAATATTAATGAAATGAATAAATTATTAAATATTGATTCTAAACTTAATCCAATTGAAGAACAAAAAGAAGAAAAAGAATCAATTAATGAAAATAGTTCTCCTATAAATTTACCTTTACAAATGATTATTAATAGTGATGAAAGTGGAAATAATTATGATGTTAATAATTAATTTAATTTTATTTTAATTTTAAAAGGTAATTTATTTTAAAAAAAGTTTGTTTTGTTTTTAAAAAAAAAAACTAATTTTTAAGTTACAACAAAGCCATTTACTAAAAATTATTATTTTTTCCTTTTAATATTTACAATAAATAATTTTTCCTTTTCATTATTTACAAATTTTTTTTTTCGCTTTTTCATTTATAATTGTTTTATCTTTTTTGATTTAAATATTGATAAAAAAGATAAAAAAGAAAAAATATAAATTCCTAAATATCAGATTCCTTTAATTTACTTTTCAATTTTCGATATTCATCTTTATGAGAAATTAAAAATTTTCTTATTTTTACTTTTTCATGATTATTAACTAAAAATTCATAATTTAAATTATATTTATCAAAAAGAATTTTTTTAATATTAAATAATCTTTTTCTATCATTAATTCTTTTTTTTCTAATTAAAATTTTTTCTTTATATTTCTCACTCTGATTAGGATGATTTCTACTCATATGACCTCCTAAGCCTTGTCCATTGCAAAAAGATTTATTACATATTTCACATATATAAACTTTATAATGATTATTTTTTTTAATTTCTAACAGATTTTTAGCTTTAAGTATCTGGATTTTATTTTTAAAATTTTTTCCTATTTTTTTATAATCTGTTAAAGCATTTGTTATTAAATTACAACTTCTAATTAATTTTTCTAAAATTAAACATTGATTAATATTAAATATTGCTTTTTTTTTTCCTACGAAATTTTTTTGTATTAATAATACAGTTTCTTTAATTTGATGATAATAATTTTTAATCATATTAATAGGATTATTTTCATCATTATTTTCTTCAATTAAATATAAATCTGATATTTTATTTTTTAATCTTTTAAACTTATTAATCGATACTTGTTTATTTATTTTTTCTTCAATAGGAGGAATATCAGAAATAAATTTATTAACAATATTAAAATAATTTTCTTCAACAAGCATTCTTACTAAAAGATTAACTGATAAATCTTCACTTTTAATATTATTTATTGCTGGAAATTTAATTAGTGATATTCCTTTAATTTCAATTTGATTTAATTGAATGTTTATTTTAGTTTTATCTAATTTTTTTAATTTTTTAGTTTTTGATTTTTTTTTTTTTAATTCTAAACTCTTTTCTTTTAACTTTCTTTTTCTTTGAAGAAAATGAATGTATTCAACTCCGTTTTCTGTTATTATATTATTATCTTCGTTTAATTTTAAAATATGTTTTAATTTTTTTTTTTCTTTTTTTAAATCTTCTTTTTCAAATTTTAACTTTTCTTCTTCTTTTTTTAATTTTATTTCTTTTAATATTTTTCTTTCATTTTCATCTTTTTTTCCTTTAATAACTTTATCAAAATTATTAATTATTTTAATTCTTTTTACTCCAAAAATTTTTTCTTTTTTTTGAGGAATGCTAAAATAATTATTAATAGGAGAAAGGAAATTTTCTTTTTCTTTTTTCTCAGAATTATTTTTAAAATCAGAAAATAAAAAAGAATTAATTTTTCCAATTTGAAATTTTTCATTTTGTAAATAACCAGGCTTGAAAAAAGTTCTATGTGAAAAATTTATATTATTCTCCTCATCATTGGTTTTATTATTTGGAATTTCAATTTTTGGAATTTTATCAAAATTAGTCTTTGAAAAGTTAAAAGGATTAAAACTTTTTTGAAAAGTTGACCATCTTTCTTTTTGAATTTGTGAAGTTTCTTGATTATAATTTGGATTACATTTCATTGAAGTGTTTTGAGTCATTAAAGGACTCATCTTAATTAAAGGAGACATAAAAGCTTTTTGATTATTTGAATAAAATATTGATTTATTTATTGCTAATTGAGTTATTTGATTTTCATTTGTTGACTCTGAATTTAAATAATCTGAATTCATTTTTTTTTCAAAGAAATTTATTTATTTTTTTATTTTTCATGAAATTTATATAGTTTTTTTATAACTTTACTTTTTTCTTAAGTTTAATTTAAATTACTTTTCTTTTTTTATTTTTTTTTTAATTTAAATATTCTTAAGGTTTTTATTAATTATTTTTTTATTTTATTTTAATTTTAAATTAATTTATATAATGAAAGGTTATAATACAATTAAAAAAGAAAATTTTTTAACGAATGTAATTACCAAAAAAAAAATGAGAAATAAAAATAAAAAAAAAGTGAATAGTAGAAATTTATCAACTTTAAATAAATCAATGAATAATGAATATATGAGTATTCAAAGACAAAATAAAAGAAGAAATACAAGTTCTGAATATTTAACTTTAAAAAAATATGAAACACAAACAATAATATCAAATGAAATATCAAAAGATGATTTTTATATTTTTGCTAAAGTTGCAAAAATACTTCAAATCTTTTATAATATTGAAGAAAAAAAATCAAATAAAATAATAAAAATAAATAATAATAATCGAAATGTATTAATAAATAATAATAAATATTTATTTCAAAGAAAAAATAATAACTTTAATAATATAATTAAAAAAGAAAATGAAATAAATAAAATAATTATATCTCAATTATCAAAAAATAAAATAAAAACAATAATAGATTTAAAGAAAAAAGGTTTTTTTACTAATTTCCGAAATAAAAAAAGACCAAAAAATTTATATGATAATATATTAAATGAAAAAATAAATAAAGAAATAATTGAAATAATAAAACTATTTATAGAAACATATAAAAAAATAATAAAAACAGAAACATCAGAAGAAAGTAAAATAACATATGAATCAGAAAATATAAAATTTTTTAAATATAATAATAATAACAATAATACTCTTAAAAACTATATAAAAAATAATACATTAACTCCAATACCAAAGAAAAGAAACAAAACAAAAAAAGATGAAATTGAATTTGAAAAAGCTTCAAGAGCTTCTTATGTTATTAGAAGAATAGAATATTCAAATTATGTTAGTTCTGGAAATACAAAATATAATAAATTTAATTTATTAAAATTAAATAAAAAAACTATTTTAATTCAAAGATGGTGGAAAAAAATGATGGAAAATAATACTTTTTTATATAAAGTTATTCTTATTCAAAGTTTTTATAGAAGATATTTTTTTAGATGTATTTTTTATTTATGTTATATTCTTAAAAAAAATTATGTTCCTGGAATTAATAAAATTATGCTCTTTTATTATAAATTCTATTTTGAAAAATATTTTAATTTGCTTTTATCTAAATTTGCTTTTTTATATCAATTTAAAATTATTTACTTTAATGTTAATTTGATTATTAAAAACTTTAGGCTTTTTAAAAAAAGAAATAAAAATATTTTTCAAGAAAAAAATAATAATTTTAGTTTATTAAAAGGTAAATGTAGTGAATATTTTTTAATTAAGAATTTCAATAATTTAAGTACTTATATTTGCTTTTTGCAAAAAATACTTTTAATTCAAAAAAACTTTCATAAGTTTTATAAAAAGAAAATTAAAGAAAAATATGATATTGAAATGATAATTAATCTTAAGAAAAAGAAAGAATTAAAAAGAAAAAATTTTATATTAAATTTAGAGAAATTAATTATAAAATATATAAAAAAAAGATTATTGAAAAGATTATATAAAATAAAAATAAAATCAGAAAATATGATAAAAATAAAAGAAATAATGATAAATAGAATAAATAATATTGAAAAAAATAAATATAAGATTTATTTTATATTATATAATAAAAAAATAAAAAAAATAAAAAACTTAGAATTATCAAGAATAAAAGTCTTAGGAAAAATAACAAAAATTTATGAAAAGAAATTAATGAATAAAACAATGAATTTATATTTTGAAAGAGATGATAAAAATTTTAGATGTGGTTTTATAATAATAAAGTATATTATATATAAACATATTCATTTTAGATTTGATGAGTTAAGAAATTTAATTTTTAAAAATTTAAATTTATTAAAACAAAATTTTACTCCAAATTCAATTTATTATATAAGTAAAAATAATAAAATAAATGAAAAATTTAATTCTATATTTAAAAAATTATTTTATCGACAAAAAATATTATTAAAAATTAAATTTACACAATTTAAATTTATTTCAAAAATGATGAAATATTATAATAAACCAATTAAAAAAGAATTAAATGAAAAAAATGATAAAAATAAAAAGGATTTATTACTCAAAGAATTAATTTTAAAAAAAGAAAAAAGAATTAAATTAAATAATTTGATAATATTTATAAAATGGAGAAAAATAACTAAAAAACAATCATTACAACCAATAGAAAAATTATATTTAATTCTTTATAAAATATTTCAAAAGAAACATATAGAAATAAATTTAAATAAAAATATATAAAAAGTTAAGTATTATTATTATAAATAAAAAAAAATATTTTTTTTTAAAGTTTTAATAAATAATAAAAAATAAAAAGCACTAAATAATTTTAATAATATAAAAATTGTTTTTTAAACTCTACTTCATTTTTTCTATATTTTTTTAATTATAATTCATCATCATTATTATTAATTTCTGGATTTTGATTAAAAGATAAACTACTAATATGTAATCCTCTTTTTCCTCTAAACTTAGTATTTTTAGGATTAAGTAAATTATTACTATCTTGAACATTTTCATCATAATCATAAAAGATTTTTTTCCTATTATTTCCAAGATTAATATTTAAACTAGTATGAAATTTCATTTCTTTATTATTTTTAGCATCTTCACTTTCTTCTTTAGGTTCTTCTTCAATATTTTGAAAATTATTTAAATCTTCCATTTCATTTGCAAGTCTCTTTTTAATATTTTTTATATTTCTTCCTTTATTATTATTATTATTATTATTATAACTATTATAATTAATACTTTCAGGAGATGACATATTTGGAGAAAGTAAAGTACTAATTAAAGTTGCTTCAGTATTATTTATTGTTGTATTTCTATTTAAAATTAATTTATCTTCATTATTAATATTATAATTATTATATTGTGGTACTATTATTCTTCGATTTTTTTCATTTATAGAATCTGAATTTGATAAATCTAAATTTTCTTCTTCTTCTTCATCATTTGATTGCTTAAATTTAAATATTTTTTCTATTATTATTCCTTCACTATTACATTGACCATAATATTTATATATTTTTCCTTCATCATTTGATGAACAACAAGAAAATAAATCACATATGAAATTACATGTTTTTTGAATAGAAATAGAAACAGCATTTCTAGATAATTGAATATAAAAAGGAAAATTAGAATTTAATTTAATTTTATTATTTTGAATTAAAATCCCAGATCCGAATTTACTTCCTAAATCTCTTAAATAATATTTATTTTTATTTCTATTTATTATAATCTTACAATGACATCTTGAAACAGTAATATCATTTAATTTCATATCAACAGAATGACTTCTTCCTAAAAAAATAGAATTTTTTTCATCAAAACTTAAAATAAATAATTCTCTTTCATGACTATTATCTTCATTATCATTGTTTTCATTAGTTGGTATTGTTTCAAATATAATATAAGACTTATATTTCTTTTGAATAAAATCGAAAATTTCAAAAAAATTTTTTTTCTCGTCAATATAAATAAAATCAGGATAAGGTTCTTTACAAATTTCACAAAAAACTTGATTAATAATATACTTTAAGCATCCTTCATTTGATTCATTTTGTTTTAATATTGCTTTAGCTTCTATCCAATTTCTTAAACATGATAAATGAATATATTTTAATCCTCCATTGCATTTACAGGGAGAAATTAAAGGACTGTTTGCTTCCTTTTCATCTGAATAACATACTCTACATAATTTTTTTTTATTTTGTTTCTTTTGGTTTTTAATAGTTAAAGATTTTATTAATCTATTTAAAATATTTTTTTTATTGTTTGATTCTTTATTTATTTTATTTCCTTCTATTACTATTTCTCTTATTTTTAAATATAATCTTCCTAATTTTAAAATATCTCCTTGGTTAATTTCATAATATTCATTTTTTAAATCATTATCTGAAGCATCAATATATGAATCATTTGTTCTACATATTAAATATGTTCTTTCGTAGAAATTTTTATTTTCAAAATTTGAATTATAAAAAAATCCTTCTTTTGTATTTTCTATATATGATAAACTGTTTTGATTTAATTTATTTTTTTGAAAACTTTGAATTTGAATTCCATTATTAGATAAAATTAAATTAAAACTTGAATTTATTGATAAAATATTTGTCATTATTTCTTCTGTGTCAAAATCAAATAAATCATTTGATTCTCCATTCCATGTTGATATTTCTAAATGAATTCTATTTTATTTTTATATTATATTAATATTTTTACTTATGTTTACACTTTTTACAAGTCATTTATATTTTATTATTATTTTTATGTGTTTAAAACCTAAATTTAATTCAATAAAAGAATAAAAAGAAAAACAATATATTTTTATAAATAATTAATAAAGTATAATAATATATAATATGAATTTTAATTAATATTATTTATTTCTTTTATTTAATTCTAATTGTTTAAATAAAAATATTTAAATATTTAATGTGTGAAACAAAATATAATACTTTATTAAAATCAAATAAATTTCGGAGTTCATTAATTAAAACTTTATCATTAATTTTAACAGATATTTGCAAAGAAAATGATATGAATCAAATAAAAAACAATAATAAAATTTCTCCTTTTTTAACAGATTCTATTCAATCAATTTCAATAAATGATTATTTAGAAAGATTAGTTAAGTATACTCAAGCTGAATCAAGTACTTTAATTGCTATGTTAATTTTTATTGATAGATTATGTGAATATAATAATTTTATTGTTAATTCCTTTAATGTTTTTAAAATTATATTTTCTTCTTTGATTATGGCTATTAAATATAATGAAGATTTATATTATGATAATAAATATTATGCTAAAGTTGGGGGATTAACCTTAAAAGAATTTAATTATTTAGAAATTTGTTTTCTTAGATTAATTGATTTTAAATTATATATTAGTGATGATGTTTTTGAAACTTATTTCAGAAATATTAATGATGCTATTAACTCATTTAATAATAATAATAATTAGAAATAAAATTTATATAATATATACTCAATCATTATTGTAAGAGGTTGATTAAATTGAGATAATTAAGATATAATAATAGAATATAAATTTTTTTAATTTAAAATAGAAAAAATATTTAAATAGAAATAATAAATTATGTAAAATAATTTAATATAGCTATTTAATATTTTTTATTAAGTTTTAAAGAAAATATCTAGTTATTATTTATTATTTAATATATTAAATTAAAAATTCATAAGTTGAATAATAGATAAATAAAGAAAAATGTTTAATTTAAATATTCAGAATAACAATTAAATCTTAATTTACTGATTTTTAATTATTTTTTCTTTTATAAAGCAAATTTATTTTATCATGAAATATATCCTTAAACTATTTTGAAAAATTAATTTCTAATTATATGATATATATATTAAGAAAATAAATTAAAATTTATTTTTTTTTTATGAATTAAATTATTTTGTATTTTTTTGATTATTTTTAAAATTATATGTAAATACCATATAACTAAATATTATCCAAGTAGTACAAAAATTAATAGTAGAAGCAGTTGATAAGCCAAGAATAGTTCCAAATAAAGTTTCCATTGTATAATAGTATTTATCTAAATTATTAACAAACAATTTAAAACTTGAATATAATTTAATATATAAATGAATAGCATAAATATAATATCCAATTGTAGCAATTGTTCTAGATAAATTAAATAAAGATAAATAAAGAAAAAACGAAGTAAAAATACAAACATAATTTATTATTATATTATAATCTATTTTATTTGGATTTGTTTTCATTACATTGTAATTTGTTATTATTGCTCTTAAAGAATAAAAAACACATATTAATCTTACATAAAAAGTTAATTGAAAACTTAAGCAATCTTTAAATATATTTTTAGGAATGTAAAAAAATAAAAAACGAAATTTTAAAGTATTTTTATATAAAGGATCTTCTATTTTATTATCATTTAATTTTTTATCCTCTTTATTTTTTGAATTTAAAGAATTAAAATGATGAATTATTTTTTGTTTTTTTTTTATTTTATAAGGTTCTTTTTTATAAGTATTCTTTTTTATTTCTTTCATTTTTTTTTAAATTTTAACATTGAATATTAAAAATAAAAAAAGAAATCAAAAACGGAGTTAATTATTATATTATAATAATTTTAAATTGTAATTCAAAAACTCATTAAATCTTCTCCGCATAATTCACAAAGAGTTTCAACTGCTTGAGAAGTATCTTCTTTTATCAATTTTATAATATTATCATCAAATTTTTGTCTTATTTTTTCTTTTAAATCATTATCAGATAATCCTATATTAGAAAGAGTATAATCTTCTTCTAATTTAAATTTTATTTGTTGAAACAAATCCTCTGATAATAAATCTTGCTCTTTATTTGGTTTTTTATTATTATTATTATTTTTATTATTCCTATTATTATTATTATTATTACCATTATTATTATTATTATTATTGTCTTTATTGTCCTCTTCATCATCATTATCATCTTCGACTATAAAATTTTGTTTATTTTGATTATTATTATTTTGATTATTATTATTTTGATTATTATTATTTCCATATCCTTCGTTGAAATTTTCATTTTTATTATCATCATCTTTATTTTTTTTTCCAAACTGTTGATTATTAAAATAACCACGACTATAATAATTCTCATTCTTTTTTCTTTTATTTTTATTATTATTATCATTATCATTACCATCTCCTCTATCTGTTTCTGTTTGAACAACGGGATTTTGATTTCTTTTTTGATTAGAATTTACATTAGAACCTTTATCAAAAATATTTTTTTCTACTTTTGATTCCTTAACTATTAATTTAAATTTAAATCCATTTTGTTTGATTTTAACATTATTATTATAAATTAATTGTAAAGGTAAATCAATTTCATAATTGTCATTATGAATTTTATCCAAAAATAAAATAATTTTTACTTTTATACTTTGATCAGGATAAAGTTCTTGTTGATTAACAGGATAATTACAACTTAATTCGTTGTTATGTGAATATCCTTTTAAAAAACAATTTGAAGGCCAATTTAAAGTTCCATTATTCAATAATTCAAGTTCAATTTTAAATTCTTTCATTTGAATTAAACTATTATAATCTGATTGTAAAGTATAATTTCCATCATTAAAATGACAACTAAGAATTTTTTTTTTTTCTTCTTTAACATATATTTCTTCTTTTTTTGATTCTTGATTTTTAATTAAATTTGAAATTTGAACTAATGTATTATTCAAAATTTTATACTGATCATTAATTTTTGTTAATGATTGATTCATTTTATTTTCAATTTCAGTTTTTAAATTATCAAACTTGTTATTTAAATTTGTTTCATCATTTGATACTTTTGATAATTGAGCTACTGAATCATTCTGTTTGTTCAATTTTTCTTCAAAACTTAATAAAAATGATTTTATTTCATTCACACCTTTTTTTACTAATTTTAAATCTTTTGATTTTTCTTCTTTTTCTTTTTCAATTTCTTTTGATTTTTCATTTTCTACTGGTTCTACTTTTTTATCTAATTTTTCCATTAAATATTGCTTTATTTCTCTTATTTGTTTTGTTATTTTTTTATTATTTTCTTTTTCTTTTTCTTTTTCATTTATTGAACAATTGCTATTTTCTGTTAATATTTTTTGGAATTCTTCGAATATTTCTTTTTTTAATGCTTCTTTATTTTCATTCATTAATTCTTTTATTTTTGAATAATCAATTTCTTGTTTTATTATTTGACTTTGAGATATGTTATTATCATTTTTATCGTTTTTATTATTATTATCATTATTATCTTTTTTATTATTGTTATCATTATCATTATTATCATTAAATTTCATTAGCCCTTCATTTTCATTTTCATTTTCAATGTTTTCTTCATTTTCATTTTCATTTTCAATGTTTTCTTCTTTTTCTTCTTTTTTTTTTTTTTCCCTTAAACAAGACTTAAGCCTATATTCTAAACAATCACCATCTTGATTATCTTGAAAATCACCTTCATTTTCAATAGCAATTAAATCTTCACCGTCAAAAACAAATACTTTTAAAGTGTTTTTTTCTTCTTCACCCATATCAAAATCTTTGTAACATATATTTAAAAATGTTTGATAATCTTTTATATCTTTATGTTCTTTTGTTTCATCCAAATAAGTAATGACTCTTGTTTTATCACTCATTTTTTTATAAATATTTAATTAAAAATTAACTTTTTTATAATTTTCAGCAACATAAAAAATTAGTATTAATAAAGAATTTTAATTGACTAAATAAAAAATACATTAGGAAAAAAAAAAAAAATCATTTTCAACAAAAAATAAAAATAAATAAATGAACTTAAAAAAAATAATAAATAAATAAAAAAAAAAAATAAAAATTATTCTAAAATAGCATTAAACTGCATATATCTTTTTTGCATAATATTATTAATATCTTTAATAATAGGTCTAATATCATCTTTATTCCAATGAATAATTTTCATTAAATCATTACATAAAAGAAATAATTCATTATCATTTAAATCTCCTAAAAAAGAACTAATATGTAATCCATTATCAGGTTGTAAGCTAAAATTTAATTTATTATTATCAATAATACAAATTTTTTGAATATCTCTTCCTAATTTAGATAAATCTTTAAAGAAAACACCATTTAATAATTGAGTATGTTTTCTATATAATTTATATGAAATTATTTTATTTTTATCTAATTCATTTAATACTAAATTTGCATAATTTTCTTCTGCTGCTGTGAATATAATTAATTCAAAATATTTTCCCATTTCATTTAAAAAGTAATCTGCATAAGGTCTTATTTTAACATATCCTTTTTTTTCTTCTTCTATATAATGTACTAATGTTTCATCTAAATCAATTACTAATGAATATTTATATTTATCATTATTTATTTTTGGTAAAAAAGGGATTTTTATTTTTGTTTTGTTTATTAATTTTTTTAATTGAGATAAAGTATCATTTAATATTTCTTTTGAATTTATTTTTTTTTTCTTTTCTTCTTCTTCACTTTTATTATATATATTTGATAAGTTTTCATATGATAATAATTGCTCTAAAAATTCATTTGAAAATTTATTTAAGTCATATCCATTTGTTTCATAATATAAATATATTGTTCTGTCTGTTATTTTTTTTAATTTGTCTACTAGTAATTTTTGGATTTTATTTAATTTAATTATTATTTGATATATATTTAATGAAACTATTTTTTTATCTAATTCTTTTATGTAATTTATACATAAATTTTCATATGAAGATATTTTTATTTCGATATTATTTACCTTTTTAATATTATAATTATATAAATACATTAATATTATTGATTCATAAATATTTGGAAATAAAATATTTAATTCTTTAAATATTATATCTATTTCTTTTTTTGATATTGGTTTACAACATTCAAATCTTAAGTTTAATATATTTTCAATTAAAAAAATAAAAATACTTAAAAGAATTTCTTCACTTTCTTTTAATTTATATAAAAAATAAATATAAGAATTACAATCATTGTTATTTAATAAAGGTTGAAAAATACTATTTGATTTAATATAATTTTCTAATATTGTAATTATATTTTCTGAATTATTTATTAATAATACTTTTGATGTAATATACTTTAACATTGGATAATAAAAATCATTTATTCCATTATATATATATTCATAATTAATAGGAAAAAGTAAACCATTTTTATATTTTAATTTTTCAGTATCAATATTATCATTATCAATGTTATCATTATCGTTATTATTATTATTATTATTATTATTATGATAATTACTATTATTACTATTATTATTATTATTATTATCATTCTTATTATTATTATTATTATTAATATTATTATTAATATTATGAGTATTATTATTATTCTTTATTTTAATATTTAAACTATTGATTTTATTTATAGTATTATTATTATTTTCAATATCTTCATCATCTTCATCTTCACAAAATATATCTTCTTCTTCATCATTTATAATTTTAGGAGATAATTTATGAAATAATATATTTTTAAGTTCTGATTTTTTGAAATCTAAATTATATTCTGTATATTGTATATCTTCTATTGGAATTATTATTTTTCTTAGAGATTTCATTTATTATTTTCTAAATATTTTTTTTAAATTAAATTTTAATTCTTTTTTAAAATTCAAAACAAAAAAAATGATTAATAATTTTAAATATTATAAAATATTTCTTTTATAATATAAAAAAATGAATAAAAAAGATGATAATATCTATAAAAGAAATATAAAAACAATATCAACAAATTATACAAATAATTTCCAATTTAATAAAAAGGAAAATTTAAATTTTAAAAAAACTTCATATTCAGAAATGTATAAATATAAATTAAAATATGTTTACACAGATATTAATTTAAGTTCTGCAAGTGAAGGAAGTTATTCAAATTTATATAAAAATTTAGGATTAAAATTTTATAATAATGAAAAATTAAATTCTATTATTAGTAATAGAATAAAATTTAATGATAAATTCAATTCTAGAAATTGCTTTTCTCCGAAAAAAAATTCTGCTTTTAAAAAAAGTAAAAGTCAAATTTCTAAATCTACTTATAATTCTCCAAGAAGAGAAATTAGTAATTCAAATAATAAAAATAAAATTAAAATTGATTTATGTAAAAATGAATCGAAAAAATATCATTTGTCTCAGGAAAAATTATTAATATTAGATTTAAATACATTATCACCAATAAAGTCAAATAGAAATAAAAAGAAAAGGAATAGTAATAAAGAAATTAATAAAGAAATTAATAAAGAAATAAATAAAGAAAATAATAAAGAAAATAATAAAGAAAATAATAAAGACATTAATAAAGAAATAAATAAAGAAATTAATAAAGAAATAAATAAAGACATTAATAATGAAATTAATGATGAAATTGATAAAAATGAAATAATTAAATTACAAATAAAATACAATGATGATAAAATAAGAAATTTATTAAATAAAGCAGAAATCTCTTCTTTAAATTTTGATAAACAAGTAGAAGAATTATATAAAGATTTATTTGAAGTAAATGAAATAAAAGAAGTAGATGAAGAAGAAGAAGGAAGTTTAATGGGTTCAAAAAATCCAAGTAAACAAATATTTAACGTTAATAATAATACTTATTCTGATAATTTTTTATTAACCAAAAAAAAATCCGAAGAAAAATTAATTTCCATTAACAATTTACATATTATTGAAAATGAAAAAGTAAATAAAAATAAAAAAAAGAATATAAAAAATAAAAATCTCTCTAAAAATCAATCAAAAGAAAATTCAAGAGATAATTCTTTGTTAGAAACTAAAAATAAAAATTTAACTAAAAACAATAAAAATAATTCTTACAATAAAAGAGTAAAAAATTTAGGAAATTTATATAAAGTAAATTTAAAAAGTAAATCAATTCAAAATAATATAATAATAGAAAATAATAAGAATGAAAATATTAAATATTTAAACAATTCAAATTTAATTAAAAATTCAAATGAATCAATTGATACACTTGAATCTTCTCATAAAAATAAATATTATGAAACTCCTGAAAAAGAAATTTTTTATAAAAATGATTTTAAATATTATAAAAGTAATAATAATAGTTTTCATTCTTCTTTTGATAATGAAAGTATAAAAGAAAATAATAATTCAATTTATAGAAATAAACATAGAAGTTTAGATCAAAAATGCTTTAATTTATTAGTTAAATATGAAAAAGAAAAAATGTTATTTTCTCATAATAAGAATGTTTATTATAGTAATGATAAGAAAAGAAAAAATGCTAAAATAGAGAAAAAATATAATTATGGGAATAAAAATAATTTTGAAAATAATTTAAGGAAATATAATAATTATATAAGACCTAAAAGTGTTAATAAAGTATTATCTAGAAATTTTACTTTTTTAAATGAACAAATCAATATTTCAAAAGGAAATACTAATTCTTTAAAGAAAAAAAAGAAAAAATATAAAAATTGTTCTTCAATAAAGTTAAAATCAAGTGAAAATATTATTAAAAATTTAGATGATTAAAGCAAATATAAATGTAATAAAAGTAATATAATTTTTTAACAATGTTTTTATTAAATAATTAAACAATATATATATATAATAAGTTTACATGACTTTTATCAATGTCTTTTTAAATATAAATAACTCATAATAAATATAAATAAATAAATAAAAAATAAACGAATTTTATTATTATTTTAATAAATAAATTATTTAAATTATAATGTATAATAATACTAATTTAAATAATAATAATAAAAATGATCAACATTATATAAAAGAAAATATAATAATGATAATTATTATATTTTCAATATCTTTTATTTCTGCTTATATTCCTATAAAAATTATTAATAAAATTAATAAAAAATTAATAGGAATTTTAAAAGGAATAGAATCAGGAATTTTTTTATCAATAACTTTTATTATTCTTTTTCCTTTTAATAGAAAATTATTTAAAGAAGAAAAAAAGGATTTTCCAAAAAGTATTTTTTTCCCTTTAATAGGTTATTCAATTAATTTTTTCTGTGAATTAATATTATTAAATGAAGAAGAAATAATAAAATTAAATTTAAATGAAACTAGAATAAATTCAAATAAAAAAGAAATAAAATTTAATGAAGAAAACTATATAAAATATTTTTCTTATTCTAAAAGAATAATAAGAATTTTAACTAATTCTTCAAATAAAAACTTAAATGGTAAAAGAATAAAATCAATGAATGAAATAAATAATAATTTATTAGAAGAAAATTTAATTAGTATAACAAAAAAAATAAGAACTCAAAGTATTGATTTAAAAGAAGAAAAAATAAATTCTTTTAAAACTAAAAAAATTATTTCTTATTTATCTATTTTTATTTATTCAATTCATTCTATTTTTGAAGGAATAATTTTATCTCTTTTAATTAATAATAAAAAACAAGTAATTATTTTATTTATTTGTATTTGTTATCATAAAATAATAGAATTAATTTGTTTTGGTTTAGTTATTAATAAATTAAGAATTGTAAAAAATGAAATTTTAAAATTTATTATTATTATTTCTTTAACTTGTCCTATTGGAATTATTTTAGGAAATTTTTTTTTTATTTTTAAAAATTATTTTATTTCTATTTGCTCAGGAACTTTTTTATATATTTCAACTACTGAAATAATTATTAAAGAATTTACATTTTCAAAATATAAAAAAGAAAAATTTATTGGTCTTTTATTTGGAGTATTTATTATTTTTATTATTAATCTTATATAAGAATTATTTTTAATTTAATTAAAAAATCAAATAATTATAAAAAAATATATATTATATTATTTTATTATTATTATCACTTAAATCGTTTTTATTATATTTTATAAATATTAAAAGATATAAAGCTTAAATATAATAAGACAAATTTTACACTTTTTTTTTTTATTTATTTAGGCATTAAATCTTGTTTTAATTTTGTAAAATTTATTATTTCTTTTTTATATTCACATGAAAGTTCTTCTGAATAATCATAACTATAATTATCAAATAATTCTTCTATATAATATTGATTTTTTAACTCTTGTTTTTCGTGATTTTCATTTTTATTTCTTTTTCTTTTTTGTTTAAGCATTATATTATAACTTTTTTGTTCAATACTATAAAAATTTTGATAAAATAATGCATTCATTTTTTTTTGTTAATAAAATAAAATATTTATCTTTAAAATTGATAAAAATATATAAATAATAATTAAATAAATAGTCTTTTTCAATATTTTTTTAATTAATCCTCATTAATTTTTTGAATTAATTTAAAATATTCATCATTAACTTTTTCAAATTCTTTTTGAATTGCAAGATACTTTTCTTCTAATTTATTTTCTAATTCTTCAATTTGGTTTTTTTTTTCTTTAATAGTTTTAGAAAGAATAGTATTAATAGACATTCCATTTTTATTATCATGAATATCTAACATTTCTTTAGGTTTATATGAACTATTAATTATTTTTTTATTTGTATTTATTTCATTATTATCTTCATTTATAATTTCTAAATTTTGATAATCCTTTTGAATACTTTTATCCATTTGAAACTTAACTCCTCTTTTAAATTTATTATAAACATTTTTTCTCATATACTTTTCAATAATAGGATAGTTCTTTAATAATTTTAAAAAATCTATTTTATTAATTGCATATAATTTAGATTCTTCTTTAGCTTTATAAATATATTCTGATCTAATATTATATAAAGTATAATAACCTCCAAAATAATCTCTATTATATAATATATGATAATATTTTGGTTTATCATTTTTATTTTTTTTAAACCCTATTTCAACCATTCCAAAAACAATAAAATACATTTCTTCAACATCTTCATTTTGTTCATAAATAATTTCATTTTTATAAAACAATCTTGGCATTATTAAGAAAGAAAGTTCGAAATAAAACTTAACAAATTTCCTTTTAAAAAAATAATGATTTATTTTTTCTTTATAAAGAAAAAAATTAGAAAACCTATTAAAAAAATCACCCCAAAAATAATCAACAACTTCAACTTTTATTTTTTTAGGTAAACTAACAAGAAATTTATTATTTTTTTCAACACCTAACATTCTATGATTTTTCCAAAAAAATTGAAAATGCTGTTCAATATTAAAAATAAGCTTTTTATCAAATTTTTTTCCTTTGGAATATTTTTGTAATAAATGTAACCAATTTTGTAATAAACTTCCTTTATCAACATCACCGAAAGTTTGATTGTAAATATTAATTTGATCTGAAAACTCACTCATAACATATGAAAAAACAGCAACTCCAACTAACATAATAACAATTCCAAATATTTTCTCTCTATCATTTTGTGCATTAATATCACCAAAACCAACAGTTGTTAAAGCAGTTAAAACAAAATAACATGATATTATTAATTTCTTCCTTGGCTTTTGATTATATAAATGATATTCTGTAAAAAATGTTTTTTTATTTGATTTTAAATATGTTTGATCTTCATATATTCTTTCACAATAAATGTACCATATACATCCTAATAAGTAAGTTAGTATTGACGCTATTATTACTAAACGAAATATTTTAAATACATATCTCATGTTAAAGATTATCATTAGTCTTTTATTTCCATTTCCTGAGGAATTTGATGTTAAAAATGAATCTGCTAAATTATCAAATCTTTTAATATCTATTGTTTGAAGTAATTTAGGTAATCTTATTAAACGAATTATTTTTGCGTATATTATTATATTATTATTTTTTATAAATAATTCTAATGGTATTATTGATATTATATCTACGAAAAACCATATTGATTTAATGTATTTTTTTGCTATTTTTTTATGGGATTTTACTATTACTAATGTTTCTGGATTTTGATATTCTTGAAAAAATTGAAGAATAATAAATATTAAAAATAATATTTCAATTATATAATTTGCTATTTTCCAACTTATATCTTCTTTTTCTTTTGTGTCTGTTATTTTAAAACATAATTCATATAATAAATACAATGATGATAGATTTACTAATATTAATACTATTATATCAAATATTGATTTCCATATTGAATCTTTTTTAATTAAAAACTCACACTTTTTTTTTTTCCAAAAGCCTATATTTAATGTTGGTCTTTGAGATGATAATATTTGCATGTTTGATAAATCTAAAGTTGAATTATTTGTTTTTTTTTTATTTTTATCTATATTTTTCCAATATGCATCACTCATTAAATTTTCATATAAATCTTTATTCTTTATAAGATTTATTCCATAATATTTATCATTTTGTGATTGAGGAAACATCATTGTTTTTAAATAAATATAATTTAATGTTTAATTTTTATTCACATTATTATTATTCAATTAATAATGAAATTAATATTTTTTTAGTTTTAGAATTATGAAAATTAAAATTAAATCTCCTCCTGCTTTAATAAAGGTTAATTATTATAAAGGAATGATAAAATCAAAATCACAAAATAATAGTAATTTTTATAATTTTTCTCCAAAGAAAAAATTAAATCCTATTATTCCTAAATTAACAAAATATTCAAAAAATATTCCTAAAGAACCTAAAATTTATTATTATAATAATAGAAGTAAAATCAATGTTAAAGAAAAAGATAATGTTAATAATAATAATATAAATTTAAGTATTGAAAAGAATAAATTTAATAGTTTCTCAAAAGAATTTGAAAAAGAATTATTTGAATTAGTTTATCCTTTAAAAATTAAAAATATTTCTTTTAGGAATAATAATGAATTACTTCATAAACATTTTTCTAATAAAACTATATTTAAATATAAAAAAATAATTAATAATGATGATTTAAGATATATTGAACCTAAAATTAATGTTGAAGAAGTTTTAATGAATCAAAGAAAAAATAGAAATTATTTTCAAAATAAAAATTTAATTAGAAATTATCATTTAAAAAGGTCTTTATTACTTAATAAATATGATAAAATAAAAAATTTAACTCAAAATAAATTTATTAAATATTGTTTTAGTAATTCTCCAAGATATGATATTATATATAATTAAAAAATAATATTTTTTATAATGAAAAAATCATTTTTATGAAAAATTCGTTTATTTATAAATTAAATATAAATTATTTTTTTTAATTGAAATTATAAACTTAAATTAAAAAAAAATCCAATTTTTCATTTGATTATTTTTTTAAACTGATTAATTTAACTTTTTAACATAATTAAAAAATTAAAAGAATTTAAAATTGAAGAAAATTATATTGATATACTAAATAAAAATTTTAATTGAATAAAAACAATAAAATAATATATTTATCTTATTTTGTTAAATTATACTTTAATAATTTATATTTTTTAAATAATTTTCCTTAGTATTAAATAGTAAATAATTTATATTTTAAATATATAATTAATTTAAAATAAAAGAAATAAAAATTAAAAAATTTCCTTTTTAAAAATTTAAAAAAAAATTATTGATTAATAATCATCATCATAATTAATTTCTTCCTTAATTTCTCCTTCACTCAAAGTTTTAACTTGATTTCCTGAAGAAGTATTTCCAGTAATTCCTTTCTTAATTAAATTATTAGAAGTTTCAAAATCATTATATTGATTAGAACTGATACTTTCTTTTTCAATATTTTCTTCAATTTCACTATTTCTTTTCTGTCCAGCAATACTTTCTTTAATAGAACTATTTTTCATAATTCCACTAATTGAAATATTACTTTTACTTTTTTTATCAATATCACTAGGTTTTCTGTCAAAATTTCCACTAACATCTTCAAAATCATTATATTCTTCTTCAATTTCAGATTGATCTTTATTAAATTTACTATTATTATTAAAATCATTATAATTATTATAATCATTATTATCTTCATAATTAACATTTTGAAATTTATTTGTACTTTGACTATTATTTACTTTTCTTGAATTATTATTAATACTTTCTTCAATTTCTTCTCTTATTGAATTACTTGAAGGTTGTTTTTGATATTGATTTTGATTACTTAAAATTCCACCAATTCCATTTGAAGAAGGAATTTCATTTTTACTATTTTTTATATTTTTATTATCATCATTTATATAAATTGTATTTTTAATATTAATATCATTATATTCAGTATTATCATTATTATTTTGTGGTGCTGGAATTGCAGTAATACTACTAATTAAAGGAGTTTTATTTTCATTTTCTTCATTTTTACTTTTTTTTACATTATTATTAATACTATTTCTATTTTCATCATACATTGGAGTAAATTTACTTTCTTGCTTATTTGAATCATTTTCTGCTTTTTTTATTTCATTTAAACTACTTGATTGAGAATTTTTACTTTGATTATTACTTTGTTTTCTTTCATAATAATTTATTATTTGAGTTTGTTTTTCTGGATTTTCTTTATTAATTACAATTATTTTTGAATCTTTATTATTTTCATTTGCATTTCTATAATTTGTATCGTAATTATTCATAAATTTAATTTTATCAACTAATCTTTCATTATTATTTTGTTGTCTATATAATTCATTTAATTCTTTTTCTCTTTCTTCATCTATAATAACATTATAATAATTATTCTTTTTTATTTTTTCAATTTCATCACTATTTAAAATTACCATTGGAACATCATTTTTATTTAAGTTTTGAAATTCATTTCTAATTTCATTATTTAATTTATATTGTTCTTCTTCTAATTGTTGTAATATTTTTCTTCTATCTTTAAATCCAATTAATTCTTTTGCTAAATTAGGTGAAATTTTCCTTTGCATTTTTTGAGTATTATTATATTTATTTTGTCTATTTGGATTCATAATTTTTTGTGATCTATAATGTGAATTTTGAATAGGTAAACTTTGATTTAAATTACTAGAATTATATAAATTTGAATTATCTATATTTTTATGACTTGGACTATGTTTTTTTATTTCTTTCTTAACTTCTCTTTTTAAATCTTTAAATTGTTCTCTTAAAGTATTAACATCATTTTCATTTTTTGCCAATATTTGATATGTATTATTATCTATCATATTACTATCTTGTTTACCTCTTAATAAATTAGCATTATTATTATCATTTTGAATTTGAGATATATTTCTATTTATTTGATAAATTTTATCTTTTAATTCTAAATTTTCTGACATTGTCTTTGAATATTTATCTCTCATATCATCTAAAGTTCTTCTCATATTATCTAATTCATTTCTGAATTCTGAATTATTATTTTCATTGATTGTATAATTATAATTTTTATTTTGTTCATATGGGTTTTTATCAAATTTTTGTTTTGATAATTCTTCTCTTTCATCTTCTAATTTTTTTTTCTCTTCATTTAATTTTGTTTCATATTCATTTCTTATTTTATCAATTTCATTTTGTAATTTTGAAACATGAGTTTCTTTCATATAATCTATTTCTTGTTCTTTAAATTTCAATTTATCTTTTTGTACTTCTATATCTTTTAATTCATTTTCATATTTTTTTTGTAAATCATTTTCTTTTTCTTTTAAGAAATTAATTTTATCATCTAAAATTTTTCTATCATCACTTTGTTTTTTTTCATAATCTAATTCTAAATTTCTTTCTTTATTTTTTAAATTATTTTTTTCTTTTTTTAATTCTTCTAATTTTTCATTATATTCTTTATCATATTCTTCTCTCATTTGTTGTAATTTTGCAACATATTTTTTATTTTCTTCAATTCTCATTTCACTTAATTCAATATTTTTACATCTATTCATTTCATTATTTAATTGATCTTGATATCTCTTTTCACATTCATCTTTATATTTAATAAA
>JAEEGK010007080.1_pt1 | contig 26789 bp, 27 predicted proteins | sample 8958771 | NCBI WGS metagenome assembly JAEEGK01 (sample SAMN16246547, study PRJNA631951) | gut metagenome | biome: gut microbiome; feature: rumen; material: SC-attached | host: Bos | place: Iran: Karaj | collected 2018-10 | reverse complement strand
TGGCTCTTCAAGGACGGTCAGCTCGCTACAGCTGACGAGAAGATTACACTTGCTTAATCACTTTTAAGAGAAAGCACAAAAGGGCTGGTAAGCTTCAAGGCATACCAGTCTTTTTTTTCTCTAAACTATAAACGATAAACTCTAAACAGTTTTGACTTACGATCAGCAAATACTGAGAATACTTACCGAGGCAGGTGAACGTGGTATAAACGTGCAGACCATTGCAAAGCATGTTTATAACATGAATTGTACTTTCTTCGTACAGCCTGACTACGAAGAGATTCGCAGCTATGTTCAGCAGTATCTGCTTCGTAATAGTAAGTCGCCCCAGTCCCTTATTGAAAGCACTGGTCGTCGCGGCTATTACCGGTTGAATACCACGGGCAGTGCCGATGCCCTCCAGATGCTCCTCCAGTTCCGAGAGGAACGTGAGGAAAAAGAAGAGGAGAAGTCCCCTGTTCAGGACCTCTCCCTCAGTCTTTTTGATTAATTTCTCATTTTCTCATTTTCTCAATTCCTTAATTACCTTCGCTGGTACTCCAGCAACTACGCAGTAGCTTGGCACGTCCTTTGTGACAACAGCCCCTGCAGCAACTACCACATGTCGTCCAATCGTCACCCCGGGCAAGATAACAGCGTTAGCACCAATCCATACATCATCGCCTATCACAACAGGATTCGTACTGATGCCCTGTTCGTCAATCCTTCGGCTCGTATCTGCGAAGTTGTGATTCAGAGCCGTCACCGTTATGCCTTGTGCCAGATTGACGTTATCACCGATACATACAGGACCGATTAAGGTGCAGTGGATACCGATACGGGTATTATCGCCGATTGTCACGTCACCCACCGCATTGTTGATGCAGCAGTACGACTCTATCACACTCTTCCGTCCCAACCAGAACCGCCTGTAGGGTGGGGTGTCCATCCTCACGTTCCAATATATTTTGGATCCCCGTCCCCGATATTGATACAGCGGAGCCAACAAACGTATATACCACCTTGGCCTCGCATCCCGTTGGTTCATAATCAGCCACTCCAAGAATCTTTTGACCCTCGGACTCGACTTCAGTTCCTGTCTTATTTGTTCTCTATCCTTCATCTATCAGTTGTTTCCATTGTTTTATAATCGTGTCTATATTGAACCGTGCTGCTATCTGTAGCGCCTGTTCCGATTTTTCTTGCCAGTCCATTTGTGTGGCCTGTTTCATTTGTTTAGCCATGCCTTTGACATCGCCAACACTGAAGTACATGCCGAAGTCGCCCATAATCTCCTGACTCGTTGGCAGATCCGATGAAATAACGGGAAGTCCATGAGCCATAGCTTCTACCAGCACCAATCCAAAGCCCTCCCATCTTGAGCTCAGCACATAGACTTGTGCTTTGGAATAGTATTCCTGGATATGGTTGGTAAACGGATGGATGTGAATTCTGTCTTCCAACTGGTAATTTTTGATCAGTTTTTTGTAAATCGGTTCCTCTACACCTTCCCCCACAATGTCGAGCGTCCATTCTATATTCTTCTCTGCAAAGATTCGAAATGCCTCTATCAGCAAATCGAAGCCCTTGTGTAGTCGTGAGAATCGTCCCACTGCCAAGAACTTCTTTGATGTTCCAGTTGCCTTTTCTCCTGGTGACAACGTCAGTGGATTATATATCACCTTCGTTGGGAAGTGGTATTGCTGGGCATCGTATTGACAAAGCACTATAGTCTCATTTAATTTCTCCAGTTGGAATTTATAGTGCTTGCAGAGTTCTGGTCCAATATATAGCGATTTCTCTCCAAATAGTGCTTCATACGAGTTGTGTACCCAACCTATCAATTTCACTCCCTTGAGCTGTTTTCTACAAGAAGCTAATCTGACAGCCAGTGGTGCATGTACGCCGATGACAACATCATAATGACCTGCTGCCAACTCCTTAATCAGTGCGTTTCTCTTTTGTGATGGGAACGAACTATGACTATAAATATTGGACGTTAGTCGTATTTGCGGTAGATACTTTCTGTAGAGGTAGCTATAGGCCTTACAACAATATTTTTTCCATTTAGGAACCTTCGGGTATTCAAAGAATCTGTAGTTGATGTTTGCTTCCTTCAAATCATAGAGAGAAATGTCTTTTTGTTCGGCTCTATCAAAGGTCACAATAGTCACGTCACAGTCTTTTGCCAGTTCCTTAGCAATCACCGCCGTCACTCGTTGTACACCACCGAACGAGAAGATTGAGTCCGTCAAGAAGCAGATACGTTTCTTCATATTCCTATTGTCTGATTTCTTGATACACGTCTTGGTATAGTTTCAGCAGATGCTCAGCCGTTTTCCTCCATGAAAAGAGTTTAGCACGTTCCAAACCAATCTGTTTCTGCTGTTCGTATAATGCCTGATCCGTCTCTAATCGTAGCATCATCGCCGTAATCTCGTCACTGTTCTCCGGGTTGACAAGAATAGCATCCTGCCCTCCGATTTCTGGCATTGACGAGGTGTTGCTGGTAATCACAGGCGTACCACATGCCATCGCTTCCAACAGAGGTATGCCGAAACTCTCTCGTAGCGAGGTGTAGAGGAATCCGAAAGCATTATTATAGATATATGGTAAATCGCTGTTCACGATGTAGCCTGGCATGACGATATTTTCTCGAATGATTTCTATCTGGTTACGCTCTATGATGCCGTTCAGATACTCTGGGTCGAGGTCTGCCATGAGCAATTTGCGCTTGATGGTCGATTGGTTCAGATATCTTGAATAGGCTATTAGAGTACGCTCGGTGTTCTTCTTCGGATCGGTATTGCCGAAGAAAAAGAAATAGTTATTGGCTGTTAGCTTTTGACTGATAGCTTTTGGCAATTCACAATTGTCAATAGGTCGGAACCAGTCGTTGTACCCGTTGTATATCATCGCTATGCGTTCCTTGGGGATGTTCAGCTTGCTGATGATGTTCTCCATCTCAAAGTTCGATACAGTGATGATACGACGGCATTTGTCCAAAATGCGGGGCATATCCCAACGGCGGTAGAACCAGCCCATGTTTTGGTAGATGGACTTGTTCTGCTTATCGCGCGGCTCTAAAAAGATGATGTCATGCAGCGTCAATACTAATGGGATGTCACACCAGATGGGAGCCGTATTACTGGTACAATGCAAGATGTCAACACCATATTTCTTGGCAGCCTGTGGCAGTGCCCATTGTTCCCATAATGGATATGTCGGACAGCTCAATTCGATGACGTGAAAATTCTTGGTGCTTTCCACACAACGGTCTTTGCCAGGCGATACAAATACGTAGTATTCATTAACGAGGTCCATCTGTTGCAGCTCCTTGATTTCCTGCAACACCACGTAGTCCATGCCGTGCTTGTTTTGACGGAATATCCGTTGTGCTTCAATGCCTATTCTCATCTTTCGTAATAATTTGTTGCAAAAATAAATAAAATATTTGATTATTCCAAATTTTTGTAGTACATTTGCCAAATAATCGTTATATATGAAGATTTTGTTTTTGGTCTATCATGGTTTTTCAGAGCATAGTGGAATCTCCAAGAAGATTCACTATCAGGTAAAAGGTCTAAAAGATAATGGCCATGATACATGTCTGTGTTACTATGATTTCTCATCTAACGGACATCGTTGCCGCTTTGTCGACGGCGAGATCATCAAAGACTATGGAACAGGCAGACTTGCTGCCATTCGTCAGCGTCTGGACTTTGACTGCATCTATGACTATTGTATCCATGAAGGTATAGCGTTCGTCTATGCCCGTTGCTTCCAGAATGCCAGTCCATTCCTCATTCGTTTTTTCAGGAAACTGAAGAAGGCCGGCATCCATTCAGTAACTGAAATCCCGACTTATCCGTACGATCAGGAGTTTAAGAACTTTGCATGGAAGGATCGCATGACACTGAAGATAGATCAGTTGTTTCGTAAAGCGCTTTATCACCAGATGGATGCCTTAGTCACATTTAGTGATGCGGAACGTATTTTCGGACAACGTACTATTCGAATCAGTAACGGCGTTGATTTTGACAGTATACCTCTCCACTCACCTCTCACCTCTCACCTCTCACCTTTACACTTGATCGGTGTGGCAGAAGTCCATGATTGGCATGGTTTCGACCGCGTGATGACAGGTATAGGAGAGTACTATGAGAAATTAAAGATGAAAGATGAAAGATTAAATATGCCAGACGTGTTCTTTCATGTGGTAGGCGGCGTCCATCCCAACCGTATGAATGTTTTTATGCCAATTATTAAGAGATATGGTATCAAAGATAGAATTATATTTCATGATGCGCGCTTTGGCGATGAACTGACCGAAATCTTTAATCAATGTCAGTTTGCCGTCGGCTCTTTGGGCCGCCATCGCAGCGGTATCACGGTTATTAAGACATTGAAAAATCGTGAATATGCTACGCGTGGCATTCCCTTTATCTATAGTGAGCAGGATAGCGATTTCGACAGTCAGCCATACATCCTCAAGGCACCGGCAGATGAGTCTCCCATAAATATTCAGCAGATTATCGACTTTATGAATAACTTCACGATGAAGCCTGAGGAAATTCGTAATACAATTAAACATCTCACCTGGAAAATCCAGATGAAACGGGTTTTAGATGACATTGCTCAACAACAGTGATAAGATGATTGTCCTTTAATTCTTTTTTAAGAAATTATCGGGGGCATCTTCGTAATGGTCAGTCTTAGAGAATAGGCGAGTAACTCCATAGAATTTCAGACGATGCCACATTGCAGCAAGCAATGATTTCTCCTTAAGGCCGCCATAGCCCGTAATAACGCGACAACGTTTGTCGTAGACAAACTTAATCTTGCCATATTTCTTCATCGACAAGGCCATAGAACCATCCTCACCCCGAAGTAATTCTACACGATAGCCTTCTTTCATTGCGTTCTCTGTGTAGTAGCCAAAGGCAAGACCGCGCACGGTAAGCTCTGGCCGGTTAATGTTCTGAATACGTAGATAAAGATCTCGGAAGAATTCGTACATCTTCAGCTGAAACTTGGAGTGATTCTCATCTGGATAGTAGCTCCACATACCGGCTACGGCAGAGATGCCAGGCTTCATCAAGTTATCGATCATTATCTCGATGTAATGAGGGGGGTATATCGTATCGCAATCAATACACATGGCATATTTGCCTTTTGCCTGATTTAGACCACACTGGCGAGCATAACCGCAAGTGTGTTGATGTTCCGTATAATATGGAATACCTAACTTCTCATAGATTTCTGCCGTACAGTCCTTTGACTCATTGTCAACACCGATAAACTCCATGGGATACTTGCATTGCTGTTCACTTAGTGACCAAAGACAAGCAGGCAGACGACGTTCTTCGTTGTATGCTACAATAACGATAGACACCAATGGCTCCTCACTTTGAAGAGATGCCAATCTTTGACGGATTTCATCAATGACTTCTTGAGGTACCTCGCTGAAAGGCTTTTCGTAGATACTAAGATGTTTTTCGTACCACTCCATGTTTTTAATTCTTATGTTATAATACTTATTTGATGAGGTGAGTTATAAGCCATTTTCTTTCTTCATGAAACATCACCGTTCTGTTTTGCAAAAATACAATTATTAATCGAATTGGCCAAATGATGGGGAGATTTTTTTTGATAAAAGCCCTAAATTGTCGTAAAAATAGCTTTTGAAGTCATAATTATTCTATATAATTTGTTCTTTAGGAAAATAATGTGTATATTTGTGGCAAATTATTATTTAAACAATGAATCCTAAGACATAAATTTGTAGTATGAAGTACGACTATTTAATAGTGGGGTCTGGTCTTTTTGGAGCCACCTTTGCATATTGTGCGATGCAACAGGGCAAGCGTTGCCTCGTCATTGACAAACGTTCCCAACTTGGTGGTAATTTGTATTGCGAGCGTATTGCAGGCATTAATGTCCATAAGTATGGCCCTCACATTTTTCATACTTCTAATAAAAAAGTGTGGACTTTTGTTAATTCTATTGTTGAATTTAACAGATTTACGGAGTCACCCGTGGCCTTCTATAAGGGTAGAGCCTATAATCTGCCTTTTAATATGAACACATTTAGCCAGATGTGGGGCGTATTGACACCAGAAGAGGCAAAGCTAAAAATAGATGAACAGCGGAAGGAAATGGAAGGTAAGATACCTACAAATCTTGAGGAGCAGGCCATCGCCTTGGTTGGCAGAGATATCTACGAACGGCTTATCAAGGGATATACTGAAAAACAATGGGGGCGCAAATGTACTGAGCTTCCTCCGTTTATCATCAAACGCTTACCCGTTAGGTTTGTCTATGACAACAATTACTTCAACGATTCCTATCAGGGTGTACCTATTGGTGGTTATAACAAATTGATAGACGGATTTTTAAACGGAGTGGATACCATGGCGAACGTTGATTTCTTTGAAGAACGTAAACGCAGCAACTCTCCATTTTCCATTCTTAATTCTCAATTCGACAAGATAGTTTTTACAGGAAAGATAGATGAATTCTATGACTATCGATATGGAAAGTTGGAATATCGTACCGTCAGATTTGAGAATGAGGTTCTTGATACGCCTAATTTTCAAGGACTGGCTCAGATAAACTATACAGAGGCAGAAATTCCCTATACTCGCATTATTGAGCATAAGCATTTTGAGTCTTTTGCAGCTGAGGTGGATAAGAACCCTCAGACAGTCATCAGTAGGGAATATTCCGTAGAGTGGGAGGATGGTATGGAACCATACTATCCTGTCAATAACGACAAGAATAATGCCCTCTATAAACAATATGAGGCTTTGGCGGCAAAGGAAAAGAATGTAATATTTGGAGGCAGACTTGCTGAGTATAAGTATTATGATATGGCTCCGATAGTGGAGAAGGTCTTAGATATATTTGGAATGTTATAAGTTTTTGGTTCATTTAATTGACTTTATTATATGGAAGAAAGACCTTTGAAAATTGTATATAATACTCCTGCATTGTATTTGGCTGGCGGGATTGAGAGAACGCTGACAACGAAGGCCAACTACTTTGCTGAGCATTTCGGCTATGATATTATCATTATTTTGACAGATGGAAAGGGAAAACCATATTTTTATCCATTATCTCCCAAGATAAAGGTTATAAATCTTGATATTGGTTTTGAGGAATTGTGGAACAGCTCTTTTGTCAAGAGGGTTTATTTATATCTCAAAAAACAGAGGATATACAAAAAACGCCTGAAGGCACAATTAATGGAAATTAGACCGGATATTACCATTAGTCTATTACGCCGAGAAATTAATTTTATTAATGAAATCAAGGATGGTAGTATAAAAATAGGAGAATTACATACAAGTAGGCAAAATAATCGCAATTTTAAAGATAATGAAATCAATTTCATTAAGGCGATATTTGCTAAATATTGGAATAGTAGTCTATTACATCATTTGCGTAAGCTAGACAAATTTGTAGTATTGACCAATGAAGATAGGGAAAGTTGGAAAGAACTTGACAATGTGGTATCCATTCCAAATCCTGTCTCGTTTAAGGTTGAGAGACCCAGTGACTTGACTGCAAAGAGAGTCCTTGCAGTAGGAAGGTATGACTATGTGAAGGGTTTTGATCGTTTGCTAAGAGTTTGGGCTATAGTGGAGAAAAAGGTACCAGATTGGACGCTTGCTATATACGGTGATGGTGATCATAGTTCGTATGAGAAGTTGAGAGATGATTTAGGCATAGATGCTTCCAGATGCCAACTTCATGGTGCTACATCAAACATACAGGAAGAGTATAGAGCAAGTTCAATATATGTTTTGACATCACGATTTGAAGGACTTAGTATGGCTATGCTTGAGGCAATATCTTGTGGTTTGCCTTTGGTTGCCTTTGCCTGTCCTTGTGGTCCACGCGATGTTGTGGAAGATGGCGTAAATGGTTATCTGGTTGACAATGGAAATGTCGAAAAGATGGCAGAACGACTTGTTGCCGTCATGCAATCGCCTGAAAAACTTCGACAGATGGGCAAGGCTGCACAGGAAAAGTCAAAACAATATCAGATGGAGTATCTTGCTCCAAAATGGAAACAACTATTTGAAAGTTTAAGCAATACAAGGTAACTTTTATTTTTCTTGTTTTTGCATCATATTTTTGTGTTAGAAATGGAAAAAATTGATTTTGTTGTTACTTGGTTGGACTCCAATGATCCTGAGTGGCGTAAGCAGTATGACTATTACAAATACGCAGCGACTGGGGAGAAGTCAATAGCCCGTTTCAGGGATATGAATATTTTCAACTACTGGTTTCGAGCTGTTGAGAAGTTTGCCCCATGGGTTAATAAGGTCTTTCTCGTCACTAACGGGAAATTCCCCGATTGGATCAATAAGAATAATCCCAAACTGGTACTTGTTAAGCATGAAGATTACATTCCGAAAGACTTGTTACCGACATTCAATTCATGTACAATAGAATTGAATTTCCATCGCATCAAAGACCTTTCTGAGCATTTCGTGTACTTCAATGATGACATGATGGTAAATAGCCCTGTTACTCCAGACTACTATTTCATGAATGGACTCCCCTGTGACCGTAACAAAGAAACCTGTTTTAATGTGCCTATTTATTCAAGTGAGGAAAGGTTTGATATTAGGATGTCAATGCTTGCAGACATTGGTATAGTCAATGCACATTTCAACAGGTGGGAAACTGTCTGTCAGTCACCCTGGCGGTGGTTTGGCCCTCATTTGGGGTTAAAAGGACTCATTATGAGTAGTGTGTTGATGAAACAAAATTTATTTGTTGGCTTTTCCAATTTTCACACAGAGCAAACCTATTTGAAGTCTTCCTTTGAAGATGTGTGGGAAAAAGAGCCGGACTTTATGTATTCTAGCTGTACCCGTTTTAGGGAGGAGGTTATTGCCAATCCTTATATTTTTCGTTACTGGCAATTTGCGAAGAATCAGTTTTACCCTAAAAAGAGAAGATTTGCCACTTTCCATCTTGTTGATAGGAGTGTCGTTGATGATATCGAAAAGGCGCTTTTCAATATGGATTACGCTTCTATTTGCCTAAATGACACCCCGATGTTTTCAGATGAAGAATTTGATTTTACCATGACACGCATCAAAGAAATGATGGAGAAGAAATTCCCTGAGAAGTCTTCATTTGAAATTTAGCATATTGAAGAAAGTACAAACCAGATATAATAATCATGATGTGGAGAAAGTCAAATTTAAAAATATTAGTATTAGGTGCATTGGAAGGTTGTAGGCGGTTTTTGTTGTCCTGCCATGGATATCCTTCAAAAGGCCTCATGTCTGCAGGTGTACCGTGTAATGTAGAAGATCCGACAAAGGATATTACTCATGGAGATGTAGTTCACCCATGTGTCAAATATATCAAAGAAGGTTTTGAAGGACACCAGTGGTGGATGGTTTATACTCCTTTCTATGCAGAAAACGACAAGTTAGAGAATCCCCGACTATGCTATGCAGATGCTGGAGAGGGGGAACTACCTACTGAATGGAATTTTTATTGTTTTATAGCAGAGACACCGGAGGCAGGTTATAATTCCGATCCTACCATGATGTTCAAAAACGGACAACTATATGTGTTCTGGCGTGAATACGAAACCTCAAGGGCAATGGATAATGGATTCACAAGGCTTACGTTCGGATGCCGAATTCACGATAAACAGATAACTTATTTTTCAGAACCTCAACTTGCGGAAGACTCAGAAATTGGAGATAGAGAGTGCAGCCCTACCATTATTTCAAGTAACGAAGGTTTCAAGGCATACGCTATTCATACTGATTTCTATCCAAGTTATGTGTTCCGTGTACCATCTTATATAGGAGGCAAGCTATATGATTATAAGGTTGTTTTCCTATTAGATGCCCTTGGTATTTCAAATATCAATAATTGTCATGGCGTGGCAATATGGGACTCAGAATCCTTGGAGGCTCCCTTCCGTTATACAAAGACAGTTCCATTTGCGAACTTGCCAAAACTCTATCAGCCATGGCATATGGAGGTCTTCGAAGATTGTGTGAATGAGGATAAGGCACTTTATGCAGTTGTTTTGAGCCGGCAAAGACATGGGCGGATTTGCCTTGCGAAAAGTATGAACGATGAAACTTTCCGCTTTTTTGACAAGCCTCTGTTGACGTCCAAAAATACGGATTCAATCGGGCTGTATAAACCATCTGTAGTGCTGGTTGGAAATAAGTTCCATTTATTCTATACCATCCATGACAACAAAGATTACGACTTGCACCGTTTGTTTGTGACATCCATTGATTGGAACGATTTATTATGTAAAATGGCTAATCCGTAACTAATATGGCATACAACATCAGATATGTGAAAGGCATACACTTGAATCAAATACAGGATGAATGGAAAGCATTAGAGACAGGTGAAGAGATGACTCTGTTCCAGTCATACCAATGGCATCAGGTGTTATTGAGGCAATATATCCCAATGGATACGTCTAAATTTGAATCTCTTTATGCTGTTGTCGAATCAAATGGTAACCCTTGTTTGATAGCACCTCTATGGATCGTAAAAAAGACCTTCCGCCTGCTAAATAAAAAGGGGGTGTATTTGTTAGGGCGTGGTAGCTTTAGTGATTATCTCAACTTAGTATATCAAAACTTTGATGGCTGTGCCTTTGATTATTTGTTTAGTGACTTGTCGCGTAGGTATGGTATACAGTATTTTACATTTGAACTACTTAGAGAAACGACATCAGTCTATCGACATATTATTGATAATTATGTGGTTAGTAGAAATTCTGAATATCCATGCGTTAGCTTAAACTTACCTTCTTCTATAGAGGAATACCACCGGATGTTAAGTAAGAATAGCAGACAAAACATTAGAACGGCAAACAATCGTTTGAAAAAAGATGGAAAAAGTTTAACTTTCAATTTTGATGATCAACATATTGACAGGAATCGTTGTCTAGAGATTCGTGAGGCAAAACAATTGGTTAATTATTCAAAATTACCTCTAATGTATAGATATAAGTATAAAGTATTAAACAGTTTTCGATATCATTTTAATAGCTTTATCCCGTTTGTGAGTTTTTCTGGGAGTAAAGTGATGACAGCCTGTGATGAAGATGGTCTTCTAAAAGCATTCTTCAACTACGGCTATGATTCTGATGGTAAATGTATTAGAGTAATGACTGCTGGAACAGACCTTGATTATGCTCGCTATTCTCCTGGAGTGCTTTTGATGTACAATTTCATCTTAAATGCAATACAGGAAGGTAAAATAAGGGAAATAGACTTTACAAGAGGTGATGAGAAATATAAATTCTCGTTAGGTGGTCAACAGAGAACAATTCACACAGTCAAGTTTAGAAAATAAATCATTATTGATAAAATTAAAAAATAAGAAGTTTGATGTGAAGTTAGTCATCCTATTTAAACGAAATTATAACAAAGTCAATTTTTTACATATTTGATTTGAGCATATAGAAAATACGCGTTGATAAAAAAGTGTGGCATGTGTTTAATCATCATAGTTATCATCTTTTGTTGGATGCTATGGGTGAAATTTAAATCAGGAGCCTGAAAGTTTATGTAATTAATCAACGCATACCTGTCTTTTTTTTGTTTAATGCAATGTAACGTATGATATATCATAGTGCGTAATAATAAATAGATATTTTCTTCTAATTTATACACTATGTCTGATGAAAGACCTTTAATTTGTCTTAACCTCCACGTTAGGGCAATAGCAGTAATAAAATGTTTTGAATTGATAATACTATATGCCCTTGTCGATGAGCCAGGCCATCTTCTATAAATATTCAAAACTATATTAGTTCTAATACAATTGTTAGCCTTGAGGCAGCATTCATGAGTAAATGGTATGTCTTGATATCGTATACCAGGGTAAAAAGATAGATTATTTGAAGTGATAAATTCTCTCCGATATAGAGTCCTCCACACATAACAACGATAGGGATTTAAGTCCTGCAGGAACAGTTCACGACCTGTTTTCATCTTAAATTCGATTGTCGGTTGTTTTAATGCGTAGGTATTCGTTTGCTCAATTTCGTAATCTTCCATCATTAAAAAGTCAGCAACCATCAAGTCGACTTTTGTTTCCAGTGCTTTTTCAAGAAGAGGCTTGAGGCTATTCTCTATCAGCATGTCATCGGAGTCGGGCATTAAAATATACTCTCCTTTTGCTGCGGCTATACCGTTATTACGGGCTATGGATAATCCTTGATTTTCCTGATTGATAACGATAATATTGTTATGTGTTTGAATGATATCTGCAATTACTTCCATGCTATGGTCTTCAGTGCCATCATTCACAATGATGATTTCAAAATCAGTATCATCTAATTCTTGCTTGAATATGCTCTCAATACAAGATCGGATATACTTTTCAACGTTGTATACAGGAACGATAATAGATAGTTTAGTCATTGTAATGTTAGTATTTCGGTGCAAATATAAGAAGAAAAGTTGATATATCCAAATTTATACACTAAATTTGCACAAAAATCATTCTGAGGGCAAATCTGTACGACAATTACGTGCATTATATAAACACTCAAGGGCGGAATCTGTCGAAATACCTATCAGTCCATAGGTTCTGCATGATACCGCCCTTGAGCATTTATTAGCGTGTTTGCTTATTCGCTCTCGTTGAAGACAGTTCCTTGAGTGTAGTATTTATACCAGTCAGTGCTGGCTACTCTGCTCTGTCCCCATTCGTTGAAACGTCCGTAAGCGTCTTTAATGCACTTACGCTCTAAAGGATACTTGAAATCGTACGGAATCATGATGCCATGAGGATCTTCGCCTTTCCTGGACAGCTTAACGGTATTACCTGTCGAAACGTTATAAATGTACAACTGGGTATCTTCGTTCAGGAAACTGAAATTTTTGTCCACAGTAACCCTTTCGGTCACGGCAGGATATGTTTGATCACCTTTTACCGTATTAATAAACGTATTAGTAGAAACGCCAAACAGACTGTGAACCTCTTTATCGTCGGTAATTGTAGTTCCATTGATGTTTTTGATCTGCAACTTGTCGTGTGCACCACATGCTACAATGCTATATTCTACCGTCGTGTTGTTGATTCGAGTAGCCTTGATAACGATATCGTTCATATCATAGTCGCCCAACTCTTTGTCCTCAAAACAGAATGTGTAGAAATCTTTTTCGAACTCAGGAATATTCATAATAGGTTCAATACCACCCTCAACTTCCAGTATAATATCGTTGAAGTCGGCATCAGTACCAGACTCAAAGCAAACGAACAGTTTGTCTTCAACATTGACCCAACCAGCACGTGGGCCATCAACTTTCATCTCACTGGCACATGTTACAGAGCTCTTAAAGTAACATTCAGAATAGTTGTTGATTTCGTTGTTCAAACGACCGTCACCATACAACTCACCCTGCTTTCTGGGTTTTCCGTTTTCAACAAAGTCAGTCTTTGCGCGAACCATAAAGCCAATCTTATAGCCAGCAGGGAAGGGCTGTCCTGTTGTTGTACCGAGCTCTGGTGTGCCATCGCCCCAATAAATTAATGTATACGATGCACGCTTTTCAATAACGTCATCCTCATCTTCTCCAAAATGCTGGTTGAAAGGAATAGCCTTATATTTGGGCAGAGCATTAAGGAAGTCAGCTGCCGTTCCGCCATTTGCCACGTATTTGTTCAAATCTGCATCCTTAAAATAGTAATAGTAGAGGTCTGAATTCCATACCTCATTGCCATATAATCCAGCTTTGTCACTCTTGTAAACGGGCGAAACTACAATAGCATTGGTACCTGTGGTTACAGGATATACTTTATCATTCACGTATTGACTCTCCCAAATCAAAGGAAGGTTATTATAATTTCTTCCGTTCTTGAAATACGAGAAGATAATATCTCTGAATAATTGTGTGTACTCAGTAGAATAGCCTTCTGCATCGGTCTTCCAGCTCTGATAAGCGTCATCGCTCATACCGTAAAGCTTCTGGCCGGGAAGCCACCCACGCTGACTGGCATAAGACTCAACCTCTTCGGTAAGTGTCATGCTTGCAAATTGTTCTACTGATGGAGCTCTGCGAATTGCTGCGGCACGTTTTGTGTTAGTGAAGTTGGCGGTGCCATTATTGACTAACTTCATCAAACGTTGGCCATTACACTCAATAGCGGCATAGATTCCCTTGTTCAGAGTAGGAGCGTCGTAAGCCAATGTGATTTGCGAACCACTAACGGCATCATCCTCGTTCAGTTTCAATAGTGACGTTACAACAGCCTCCTGATTATCATCATCCGTCACGTCTGTACTGACAAGAGCGTAAAGCTGAACTTTTGTCGTACCAGAAGGTATGCCGGAAATAGTTACCTTGCCAGAGGTCGTTGTACACCAATCATGATCAGCATCAAATGTTACGCCAAACACTTTTTCAACGTTGTTCTTTACATCTTGGCTTGAATCTGGGGCCAGATCACTTAAATCGTGTTTTGTACATCCTGTTAACACAAGACCAAATACAAATAGATAAATAAATTTAGTTCTCATATTATATGATATTAATAATAATACTGCAAATTTATAGAAATATCGGCAAAAACGACATAAAATTCATTGTGTTTTAAGCAACTTTAACAAAAACCATCTCAAAATGCTGACATGATATTGCCATACTACCATTGCAATAAGCTATGTATGGGCTACATATTACTAATTATAGAACGAAAAATCCAAAACTTACTTGTTTTTTATTTATTTTTTCGTAATTTTGCCGAGTAAAAACATTATTGTATATGAATCGTTACGTCATTACTGCTTTACTGTTGTTATGTTCAGCGTCATTGTTTGCCCAGAGTGATTTGAAAGAATCTAATTTCCATCTGGGCGTAGAACTCCAAACCAAATATCTATGGCGTGGTATGGAGCAGATGAAGGAAGAGTCGGCTCCTGTTGTCTTTCCTCAACTGAATTATCAGTACAAGGGTTTTACTGGCTATGTCTGTGGTGACTATGCTATCAATGGGAAGTTCAGTGAGATAGATCTTGGCGTCAGCTACAGTTATAAATGGTTGACTGTTGGACTGACTGATTACTATTATCCTACTACAGATACGCCTGAGGATCAATATTTTAACTTCAAGAGTCGTGATACGGGGCATTGCCTTGACGGCTCTGTAACAATCGCTCCTGACAATATTCCTGCCTATTTGCTTTTCAGTTGCCTTTTTGCTGGTGACGACAAGAATGAAGATGGCAAGCAGGCATATTCTACCTATGCTGAGCTGGGTGGTCACTACGATTTCTTGGGTGGTCATCAGTTAGGTCTGGCAGTCGGCGCAACCTTTAATAAAAGCTGTTATAATGACTATACCCATAACTTCAGTATCTGTAACATCGAGCTGAAGTACACCTACAATCTGATGATTAAGGATTTTGCCTTACCACTTAGTGTAGCTTATGTCATCAATCCCGTCTTTGAAAAGGCACATGTCAACCTATCGGCATCGTTTGAACTGTAAAATGAACTAAAAAGAAGCCCTTCCGTCATGATGACAGAAAGGCTTCTTTCTATTTACTTGGGCTGAAGATCTTTATATTCGTCAGCTACGTTGATAATGCACGGACAGTCCTTGTAGGGGTTCAGGTCGTGATGACCGACTATCACAGCGCGGGGGTAGCGCTCGTGCAGCTGTTCGAGTAGCCGTCGCATGGTCTGCTTCTGTTCAGCCGTTCGCGTGTCGGCGGGTTGACCGCGGATGTCCAGACCACCCTCGTAGCATACGCCTATCGAGTACTTGTTGTGGTTCTGGCCTGCTACATGGCAGTGGGCGCCTATCATCCATTCCGGACGGCCTGGCTCTATCGTTCCGTCACGACGGATCACGTAGTGGTAGCCGATACCGAGCTTGAAGCCTCGCTGGCGATGCCACGTATCTATCTGAGCTGCCGAACTGGTCTGGTCAGGGCGTACCGCACTGCAGTGAATCACTATTAATGTTATCGTTCTCATCGTGTTTCTGTTTTAGAAGACAACTTGGACAACTTAATCAACATTTTATTATTTCGTTGACAGGGATTTAAAAAGATGGTCTCATGTTGTCTATGTTGTCTTTATTATTTAATAACAGCTCTGTACAAGTACTGTTGAACTAATGGCGGTCAGGATCGTGATCGCTACCTGAATCACCGCCTTCCATGTTTCCTTCTTCATAATTTCTCAGCTCTCAGTTCAAATCATATCTCTCATCTTTCATCTATCATCTCTCATCTTAAAGAGTTGCCCTTTCGGGCAAACTCTTTGTTAGTTCTCGTCGGGTTCGTCGTCACCACCGCCATTGTCACCACCTCCGGTGTTAGAACTTCCGCCACCCGTAGTTCCGCCACCCGTGGTTCCACCATTGCTTGGCGCATTGGTGGCACCATCGTCCTCGCCCGTCAGCTCACACCACAACTGAGTGCTGAGCGACGTGGCACTACGTGTTGCCGAGGCCTTGTAGATGGACTTCTTACTCTGGTCAGCCAGGAACGAAATGCCCACACGGGTGATGTCATCCTGAGCACTGTAGTCCTTGGCATCATCCACGCCCTTCGATGTTACCTTGGGGTAGAGCGTTCCGATACCGTCCAGCTTCACCTTGTAGCCGTCGGCCAGCATCTCCTGCATGCAGGTCTTCATCTTGGTGATGACGCCAATTACGACGTCCTCAGTGTACACTGTGCCGTGCTTCATAATGTGCTCGGCCATGTCGGCCAGATTGAGTGTGCCACGGTAGATAATCTTGCCGTAGGTCTTCTTTGCCTTCTGGCGTGTCTCACCTGTCTTGCCGGTTGTCACCGTGCGCTCGACTTTCTTAATCTGAATTGTTCCCATAATGTTAAATTTTTAAAGGGTTAAGGTTTATGTTTATGAATCTCTCATGTCTCCATTCGAGTATCGGCCTTTTGCTGCGAGCGTTTCAATGTATTGCTATGAGCGTTTCAATGTATTGCTGTTAGCGATACGGCCTTGCTCTCTTGATTGACATTGCAAAGGTACTACATCTGGGAAGGGCGCTGTCCGACTTTGTCCGACTCTCGGAAACTTTTTTTGAAATTCTGCTCTTCTTCCCACGATTTGAGGATAATTTCACGAATGGGAGAGGCATTAAGGGCCTGTTGATCCTGCAATTCTGGGGGAAGGTCGATACAATAGTCCTCACAGATGTAGCGGACGGCATAAGGAGGAAGTTTCTGGGTCTTCGGTGCGACGCCGAAAATCTTGAGTATTTCCCGTCGAGTGGCCAGATAACGGCGAAAGGTTCGTGGACTGACGTCTGCCAGTCGGGCTAACGTGCTTTTGCTGATGAATCGTTTCTTGTCGTAGTAATTGACCATAAGCTATTTGTTTAATGATTCAAGAATAAAGTCTAAGATATCGATGCACCTGTCCTTTTGGGCGGTAGTGGCATAGTCTTCCAAGGTGGAGTCAACCGTCAGGTCGATGTCGTATTGTCGGCGGGTAACGTCGACCAATTCTTCGAAGAAAAGGAAGGTGGAGAGGGTCGGGTCGGTACGCGGATAGAGTGTGACGGTACGCCCTTCCAATGGGGCGAAGAGGTCTGGGCTTAGATGAAGCGTGGTAGCGTATGCCATCCAGATACATTCGGGAAACAGCTCTGACAAAACCACTGCAGAAGCCTCGCTCTCTACAATCGCAATGCGCGGTTCACGGTTTATGTTGAATGGTTCATGATGAACAACATCTTCCTTCATACATCTTTCATCAGACATCAAAAGATGTAGGCCGAAGAGACAATGGTTGACCCACCAGTATTTGAGTAGTGGCTCACGGGCTTTCAGACGTGTTGATATCCATGAGTCGCCGATATGGGCATCAAGTGGTGTCTGCATGTCGTCAATCATCCAGAAGATGGGCTGGCCATTTCTGGTCTTGCCGAGACTGTAACGTTCTGCTGCGTTGTGCATCTGTTCCATAGTGAGTTTACCTGCGTCGATGAAAGGCTGGAAGAAGTCGAAGTCGTCAGCACGACAGACATCAATCATGGGCTTTGAAGGCAGAATGAAATCAACCTGTTTCTTGACTACAGGATCTATTTCCTTTTTCAATGCCTTGAAGGTGTGGCAAAAGACTTCGTTCCATTTCATCTGCTCGCGCGATATTAAATAATTAAATATAATTATATTAAGCCCCTTATAGGGGCTATAAATTAATTAATAATTAAATAATTAAAAGGGCAGCGCACCGTCATCGAGCACGACCCATGTCTCGCCAGTTTCGGGATGTACCTCTTTATGGAGGATTCTCTGCTGTTCGGCCCTGGCGAAATAGGCATAATAGGCACTGGCATCTATGATACCACACTTCTTCAGGGCAATGGCCATAACCTCCCTAAAAGGACGTTCCGTTCGTCCCTCAAACGCCTTACTGAAAAGGTCGGCCAGATTGACAGATTCATCAATCTGCACTTCTTTCGTACTCACAAACCGTCCATTGATATCGCGCGGCCGCTCACGATAGTCTGTGCATAGTTCGGGCAGTCCTTCATCGTTGACGCGGTAATAGAGCTTCTGCTTCATCTTCTTTTTGCGAGAGTAGGTGTGTGCGACTTTAAATGTGTCGTCTACGTCGTTGTTGTCACCAATCATCTCGCACTGGAACACCTCGAAGGCCTTGTTGGTCAGTTCGGTACCGATGGAGCCGCGCATGTTTCGGTCCTGTTCGCTCTTGTTCTGGTGAAGCACACAGACAATGCAGCAGTTCTGCGCCTTGGCAAGTGCCATCAGCTTTTCCATAATAAGCGTAGCCTGTACGGCATCGTTGATGTCGGTCATCAGGTCTTTGATGCCATCAATAATGACAATATCGGGATTGATGGAACGAATAGCTACTTCGACCATCTTCTGGCGCTTGTCGAACCCTAAGCCACGTAAATTAAAGGCATAGAAATTGGAGTTGATGTCTTTCGCTGAAGGTGCATTTTTCTCAGAAAAAGGAATGATGCGGTCGCGAAGAATCTCCTGAGTGCTCTGTTGACTCTGCTCGGTGTCAATCCAAAGAACACGCAAAGGTTCTAAGTCTGAATTATTCGTTTCATCTAAAGAAAACCGCTCCAATGCCAGTGCTTTATTAGTCAGACATGCTGCCATAAGAATTGACAAAAAGAACGTCTTTCCACTCTTCGCTTTACCACAGTCGGCCACGAGCTCGCCACGATAGAAACACGGCACACCGAACATCTGGAATAGCGGTCGCATGGGCGGCAGTTCTGTTTCAGGAGTGATGCGCTCTGAAAACAATTCTTCTATCTCTTCTTGCGTTGGTACTGTCCGTTCTACAGAGGCGATAGTAGGTTTCTTACGTCTAAGACTTCTCTTTACTAAATTAAATCCTTCATCATTCATAATAATATTGACTTTTGTCCGTTAATAATAATGGTGTCCTATCGACACTGTAAAGGTACTGAGATTCCAAAAGGTAAAAGAAAGTCTGTCCGCAGGGTGGACACATTATATAATTATTAACATAAAAAGGTCAAAAAGATGAAAATCAGGTATGTTTTAGACCCGCTGTCAGCGGCACATGCGCTGGCAGCAAACGTACTGAAGAAGGCTGACAATGTCTTCTATCGTCAGCGTCGTACCATGGAGGATTGCTACGGTATGCCTCATGGTACTTTTTCGGGAGTCTAAAGCGGAAAACTGAAGGACTTCGAGTTAAGAATCTCTCAGTTGATAGCCATCTATCGGGCTATCATGATTCACTTCAAGCATGATCCTGAGCGTCAGGAGCAGGAGTTCCGTGAGTTGGTAGCCATGCTGAGAAAGGAAATAATGCCACCGTAAGTTTGGCATTTTCATAATTATTTCGTACCTTCGCACGGTTTTTATGATGAGCAAGCGAATCGGATATATTGATGCCATGCGTGGATTCACGATGATTCTCGTGGTCTACTCCCATATTTGTCATTTCTGTTTAGGTGACTCATTATTGGGCTTCAATGCCACGTTTTTCCTGTTCCGGCTGCCCTGTTTCTTCTTTATCAGCGGCTGGCTGTTTCAAGTTTCGCTGAAGGGGACTGTCTCTGGTGTGAGTAGTGTAGCGGATCATACAGGGACTGTCCCCTCAATGATTTCAATTATAAGGAAAAAGTTTATGGTGCAAATTGTGCCGACCGTCATCTTCTTGCTTCTGCTGGCACCTCCACCTGAGTTCTTCCATCAGCTTGGCACATTGAAGGGAGGCTATTGGTTTACCTTCACGCTGTTCGAATTCTTTCTGATTTACATGCTCTCTATTCGCAGTTGTGGCCGTTGGGGTTGGTTGCTGGCACTGACGATTTCTATAGTATCGTTCTGTTTTGGCAGCTATCAGAACCATTTGCGATTAATGGCTCCTGAACATAATTATTTGTCGCCGCTTCTTGATATAGCAGGATTTTTGGGTATTCGTGTCTGGCAGTATTATTTGTTTTTCTATATCGGGACTTGGGTACGTCGTCATTTTGATGCATTCATCAAGATAACAAATAAACCAAGGGTTGTCATGTTGCTGATAGTAACATTTTTTGCCATAGCATCGACAGACCATCCCGCTATTGCTGTCTTGGAATACCTGCGCTTCAATCTTGGAGGCATCTCAGGTATGCTGATGGTTTTTACTGCATTCAGATTTCTTTACTCACCCATCCTCCGTCACCCATCGCCTTTTTCCACCATCCTCCATCAAACTTCATCCTGCCTAAAGTTTGTGGGCACCCGAACTTTAGACATCTATCTGCTTCACTACTTCTTTCTGCCCCGATTCCTGCTGGCCTATAGCCCTCAGTTTCATGCCCACAACAGCGCTCTCCAATTCCTTGCCATTATGTCGATAGCTCTGATAGTATTGCTCCTCAGTCTATTAGTCAGCTACATTATCCGCCTCAGTCCCTTCCTCGGTCATTATCTGTTTGGAGCGAGGTATGAACGATAAGTGTTCAAATGGAGTATTTGATATAATTTCGTATATTATTGTTCTAATTTGATTATTTATTTGTATATTTGCACCAAAATTATGGATATGTGGGCGGGAATAAGTGATATTGTTATTATTGAAAAGTTAGACAAACGAATAAATATATCTATTTGGTGCGAAGTATGAATATAATAGCGTCTGCATTCTAAAGATAGAAGAACAAGATTAAAGAATTGTGAAAAAGTAAATATATGCTGAATAATAATATTAAACTTTTAGGTGTTTTCCCGATATTGAATCTCTTATTTATGCATTATTATTTTTATAATAATCATATTCTTGAGTGGATTTGGATGTATTCGGAAATAGTTAATTTGTGTGGTGTAATTTTTGACGTGTCAGTTCTGTTAATTATTTCTCTTTATATTACTGGTGGACGTTTTAAACCTTCTTTAGCCATTACTCAAGCTATTACTATTATGTGGTCGTTTGTAAATGTTATGTATGGAAAGTTTTTCTTTCAATACATGTCATTAACTGCTATTGGTGAAGTACATGGCTTGGGGGATGGCCTAGTAATTAATAGTATAGCGTCGGCATTTTACTGGTATGATAGTTATTATTTGATTTCTATTATTCTTTTTGTCATTGCATATAAGAAAATTAAGCCATATAGAATATGTCTAAATAGAGTATGTAAGTATATTTTTGTGCCAGTTTTTTCTGTTTTAATGACATTTTTGGCTTATTCCACATATCATTTTGTTCACCCTCGTTATAGAAATAATTGGGAATTATACAAGTTCCGCGCAAAGGAATTCCTTTTTGACTCAGTTCGAGGGGGCACGCCCAATCTTGCTCATTTTCAAACTGGATGTATACGCGTTGCAATATTTGAATTGTATGATATGTTTCATGTTACTGAATTAAATAAAGAACAGAGACGGCAGATTGAAGAGTATTATGGTAATCATTCTCTTAGAACTACTCACAATATACGGAATCCAAAGATTAAAAATGTGATATTTGTTCTATTAGAATCATTCCTTTCTGCTCCAATAGACTTAAATGTAGATGGAAAAGAAATAACACCATTTTTGAATTCATTAAAACGGGATTCTAATGTTTATTATAATGGTAATATGATTTCAGACATTGGTTGTGGCGAGTCTGGGGATGGCCAATTTATATATATGACAGGTATATTGCCGTTAAAATATAAAATGACGGTAGGACAGGTTAATAGAAATACCTTACCAGCAATGCCGAAGATTCTAATGAAAAACCTAGGTATCAAAAATACTGAAATCATTTTTCCAACTATGCCGAATTTATGGCAACAATCAGATATGAATATTGTATATGGGATTAATCATTCATTTTCCTCAGTAGACATTCTAGATAAGATGACAAAGAATATTGGTGACAAAGAGATTTTTGATTTTGCTGCAAAAACATTAGATGTATCAAAGATCCCATTTTTTTCCTTAATATTGAGTATTTCGACCCATAGTCCATATAATAAGCCTGTTGGTGAAGACCTTGGCTTAACTGACCGTTCTATACCTAATGAATATAAGAATTATTTATGTGCATGCCATTTTTTGGATAGTCAATTACGAAATTATATTTCAGCATTAAAATCTAAAGGGATATATGATAGTTCTTTAATTGTGATTGCTTCAGATCATCATGCTCATTTGGACATGTTAAAAATGAATGGTCGGATAACTAGGCATACTCCCTTATTTATAATAAATGGTGGCTTACCTACTGAAAAAATGTGGAAGGGTGAATTCCATCAAGTAGATACATATACTACTTTATTGGATGTTCTGGCTATTAATGAATCCTGGTTAGGACTAGGTTATTCACTTATGCATCCTTTATATAAGACCTCTGTAAATACATATGCTTCATATGTTTCAGATATGATAATTGAAGGAGATTACTTTGCTCAATAATGATATACATTGGTTTGTGATTATCTAAATATTCTCCAATGCCTTGAAGAAATTCTTTGCATAGGTATCTTTATCAAATAGTTTTGCATGACTAAGACCTGCTGCTGCCATCTGTTCTCGTTTTTCTGGATGCTCGTAGAGGTCGAGTATCGCGGTAACAAGGTTATTGACAATGTCATCGCGTTCTACGATAGTAGCTACTCCCTTGCAGATTTCAGGTATACCACCACTTCGTGTGGTAATGAGTGGCAATCCGGCAGCCATCGCCTCGACGCAAGTCAACCCGAATGGCTCGTCCCATATGGAGGGTAGTACAGCAGCGTCAGCCAGCTGTAGATATTCGTGCAACTTCTCTTGATTGATATAGCCTGTGAACAGGATGCGATTCCCTATGGATTCTGATTTCTTGTGTAATTGTTGTGAAAAAGCATTAGGCATGCTGTTTGCATAGAATGAGCCCCCTGCAACAATCAAATGTATATCATTGTACTGTTGCAGTTGCAACATGGCATCGATGAGTTGTTCAATGCCTTTTTCGGGAATAATTCGACCCATAAATATGAGTATGAACGGTTGTCCAACTTTGGGAGTAAGCCTCTTGTTCGTGGCAAATTTGTGAATATCAATGCCGTTAAAGACTGTGATGGTTTTTGTGTCTCTAGGATTGATGGTCTGTATGCGGCGATGGATAAAGTCGGATACGGTAATAATACTACTAGCGGCATCGTATAGTTTATGGGCATTCTTCGTTTCGCTATTTAGTAGGTCGTTGTGAAGATGATATACCAATGGGGCATCTGTGACTTCCTTAAGCTTCAGGGCATAGCCTGGACGGTTCTCTAGAATGATTATATCGTATTTCTTCCTACAAATATCTTTCATGGTTTCATGCAGGAAAAACTCTATGGTGGGATGATAATAGCCTCCTTGGTGTGTCATCGAGTACCATTTGCGCATTATCTTAGTCCATAGAGATATTCGTGGGGGTATGCTGTACACCGTAATGTCATGCAGATGATGACGATTATTGTAATCGATACAAAAATCAATTAAGTTCTCAACAGCTCCACCTTGCACAGCGGGTACAGGTAAAACTCCAGATGTTAGTATTGCTATTCTCATAATGCGATATTACTAAAAAACTATTTTCCTTATATATTCATTCCTGTGTAAAAGGTTTGAAAGTAAGTAGCCCCCTATTAGTGCTATGATGAGTTGTATGAATGAGGTGGTAACTGCCGCCTGCAGGAAGGACATCCTTGGTAGGAAAAATTCAGAGAGTTGCTTGCCTATAAGGATAAATGGTATCTCGATGCAGAAGATGGTGAGGGAGTGGATGCCAATCTGTTGTAGTCCTTTGCCAACCATGCTGCCCTGAAGCAATCGGGACAAATAGGTCAGTGTGATACAACCAGTGAGGGCGGCTAATAGGTATGTAAATATATTAGAACCATATATTCTGACAGATATATTAATATTATTACAGAAAGGTAGTAACAGGAGATAAAGTATAAAAGATAATATGACGAGCCAATGTGTTTTTTTGTTTTTGAAGACATCTGGGAAATGCTTCCTGACCAGTGTGCCACCAAACATGATGACTGCCATAAGTGGTGCTGTGTCAAGACTCCAAGGAAGTAGGATGGGGAGGTATGTAGCACTGGCGGTTACCGCTATATATAAGCCCACAAACCAATATTGATATTTTGGATAATAGATTAGAAAGTCATAGAGCAGATAGGCAACGATCATACAGGTGAGGAACCACATCGGATAGTTGCCGATAATCATAAAATGACATATGTCTGGCTCTGTGCCGAAAGGATACAGGCAATATCGAGAATAGAAGATACCGAAGATGGATCGAAGGGAGAAGTCATGGAAGTAAAGAAGTAACAATATACTGAAAAAGAAATATGGTTTCAATAACTTTGTGGCTTGTCTGCAGAAACAAGTGCCAAGATTAATATTTTTCTTGGAGGAGGTAAAGCCTGAACAGAAAAAGAAGATGGGAACAAAGAAGGCTGATGTGTAATACATCAGTTCCGAATGCTCGGAATGGCTGAGTACAACCAATATAATACCCAGTCCTTTGGCAATGTCGATATAGTCCAAACGCTCTTTCATCTATCTTTGTTCATGTGAAGACGCCAAATAATGTAATCACGCCACTGGTAGTATTTTGTTCTTAACCAATGCTTACGGCAAAATAAGCGAAGTTTGAATATGACGAATGACTTAGGGTAGTCAATCATACCATTCGGTGTTACTAAAAAATGGTTATAATCCTTAATATAGTCCTTCATCATTCCTCGATGCTGGAAGTGGGCATATAGTGACTCTTTCTTCTCTAATTTTCCGTCATTGAAGCGTAACATATAGAGTTTGTTGTCTATGTGTTCAAATATCACCTGTTTCCAGCCTCTATTAAGACTGCAGAAATGATAGGATTGCTTTGGCTTTGATACATTGTCAAAAGGCTCTTCTAACCAACAATCCTCAGGGCGACAATCTCGCCATTTGTCACTGCATCCTTTATGATCGAATTCATCAAAGAAAGTAATTTTAGAGGTCGTAAATGCATCACGGTAATTTTGATAACCTTCCTCTTGTTTCATGAAATAGGTATTAGCATCCTCGTTGTTGCGTAGTAAAGTCAGGTGCCCCCAACCTAAAATGAATGAATGCTCCATGACACTGTCAGTAAGGAAAGAACGGATGTCTCCATAGACAAGGTCAAGGTCACCAAATCCCCAAAAGTCATAGTCCCTGATATAATCATGTAAGATATAGCCGTAAGCCTGTTTGTACTCGCAGAGTTTATAAGGACGATCAAGTACAATGGGGAAGTCAAATGCCTGCTGGACTATTTTTTGGAACTCACTGAACTGCATCTTGTGGACGATAATATTATTTTCCGGCTTTACGTTGGCATCGGTGAAGAACATGAAGTCGACAGAAGAATTGTATAGAGCGGAGGCACGCCACATCTTATATTGTACAGGCAGTACACCGAAATAGGGGAATATGATGACGATAGATTTCATGGCGGTATTATAGTTTAGTGATTCGGTGTATTATCTTGATAGCGTAGGTGAGCCACTTGCGACTACGTTCATGCTCGATAAGGGACATGAGTTTATACATCGTGCTTTTATCAAGCTTGTGGAGGGTCTCATAGTCTTGAATGGCTCCAGAAGGTAGCACCTCATTTACAATCTGTTGGTGCTCTTTCAGACGTTTTTCGTTATATACGTTACTGATTCCATCAGGTTCCCGTAGACAAATGATATCATTGATAAGTTGGACACTACATTGCTCCATACAGATTTTCTGGATATAGAACTTTACGTCTGCCACCAGTCGAAGGGATTCGTCGTATGGACAATTGTCAAACAATCCTCGCTTGAAGAAAGTACTTTGGTGAGGAAGGGTATGGTGGATGAATGTTAGCATAGTTAGACGGGACGGGAGAATAGTGGCAAAGCCTTTTTGGGTCGTTTGGTTGAAATGATAGTCTCTGCCAACAATGATGTCTGCTGTCAAATCTTTTGTCGCCAAATGTTCCAATACTTGTTCGTTATAGAAACAATCACCAGAATTCATGAAATTTAGATATTCGCCTTTGACTTGAGCTATGCCTTTATTCATGGCATTATAGATGCCATTGTCTTTTTCTGATACCCAATAGGTGATTTGTTTATCATATTCTCTTATGATATCAGTACTTCCGTCAGTCGAGCCACCATCAATGACAATATATTCAAAGTCACGATAAGTTTGGTGGATAACGCTTTCAATAGTCTTGCGCAATCCTTCCTTATTATTGTAGTTAACTGTAATTATGGAGTATTTCATCGTTAAATAATTTATCAGTTCTTCAATCTTTTAATTCTTC